>JAEEGL015795159.1_pt1 | contig 36509 bp, 55 predicted proteins | sample 9134231 | NCBI WGS metagenome assembly JAEEGL01 (sample SAMN16246548, study PRJNA631951) | gut metagenome | biome: gut microbiome; feature: rumen; material: fiber-attached | host: Bos | place: Iran: Karaj | collected 2018-10 | reverse complement strand
GCCGTGAAGGTCTCCTCTAACTGTCGGTTCTGCGCCTTGGTCAGTCTCTTGAGGTTGCGGTATGCGTGTCCAGTAATCTGGACGGTGATTCCGTTCGTGTCCTCGTTTATGGACACGGCGTCTGCATTGTTCTTCATGTGGTGCTTCACTTCCAAAGAAGAATCCGCCCCTCTGCGGGTGAAGCATGGTCATGTACTCGCGGAGACACGGCCAGACCGCAAAGGGACGGACAAAGGTTGTTGGGTTGTACTCAGGTGCTTCACTTCCTGGGCCAATCTCACGATTGACGCCAAGAATTATGCCGAAAATCTTTCTCATTGTCAAACTATTTCTTGGCATGTGCGGCCTTCCTTCCCTTGGAGATGATTGTCTGCTCCGTCTCCGTGTACCTGTCTCCGGCCTCGATGAAACGACGCCTAGCGCATTGGAGGAGCTTCTCGCGGAGCCTCCTCCCTCCTCTGCTTCGACCGCAGAGGAAGGAAGAGACCGTGACACGGGAAAAGCCAATGCGTTCGGCAAGTTCCTTCACCGTGGAACAGCCGTATGGTGACACATCTGCTTTTCTCATCATCCTAGACCTCGTTTCCGTATGCCGCCTTGCTCATCGAACCGATGAAGGACGAGGCAAGCATGTTCGCGGCCTCAACTCTGCGCGTGATCTCCTCGACCGCCTCCGGCACGGGAAACTGACGCCAGATGTAGAGAGGCTTCTCAAGAATCTCGCAGTAGACAACGTAATCGACCGCTTCAAGCTCTGCGCACATCATCTGGCATTGCGTCTGCCAGAAGTGCGCCTTCGTCACGGCCTTGAGGTCTCCGTTGAAAACCTCCATGTCGAGAACCGTCCGCATGGTCTCTGCCGGAGTGAGGTTCTTGATTTCGAGGCCAATGCGCTTGCCGTTCTCCTCGGTCACGCCGTCTGGACTCGCGCCAAGCCACGGAATGGACGGATGACGGATGAAGCCGACCTCCTGGACGAAGAGGCCCGTCGCCTGTTCGTAGGCCTGTCTTGCAATCGGCTCCATCTTGACGCCGAAGTCCATGATTCGGGATGAGGCGTTGTTGTAGTGATACCACATCTCCATGTACTCTGCGTTCGCCACCTTGTCTTCGGCGAAGAACCGCTCTGCGGCCTTCTTGCGTATTATGGCCTTTGCGGTCTCGCCGAAAAGCGGAGTCGCCTCGCCCTTCTTCGCCCTGCCGGACGTACAGAGGTCTTCCAGGTCGCTTGCCGTGAAGTGGCCGAGCCTCGCGTTGTACCATTCGAGTGTGCGCTGTTCCATTACATTGCCTCCTGAATCTGTGCGTCGTTGATTTCCGTGAACCGAGCCTTGAAAATGGCGTCCACTTCCTTGAGCTTGCCGCCTTTCGTCTCGTTCTGGAGCTTCTCAAGGTCTTCGACCGTCATGCAGAGAGAGGCCTTGTCCTGGATGACATGGAGCAGTTCCTTCTTCCTCGCGGAGAGGAGCTGCATGTACGGTGCGAGAGCCTTTGCGTTCTGCCTGTAGTAGGCCATGAGGCTTTCGAGGTCGTTGAGCGACGCGAGTTTGGCCTTGACGTTCTCCTCTGCCTTCCTCGCCACTACGTCACGGTCATGCTGGAGCTTCTTTTCGCGGTTCTCGACTTCGGGATTGTCCGCATGGTTGTCGGGGTTGTCGGGGTCGGCTGCGGAGTCATCTATTCCGAGGAGGCCGGAGAGAGCGTACTTCCGTGCGTAGGAGGACGCAGAGCCTGTGATTTGGGATTCGTCCATCCCTTTCTTGGCGATAGGCTCACGGGCAAAGGCAGACGAGCAGACTTTGTTCTTGCCGTCCGTGATTGTCGCCGTGGCCTTCAGGTAGTAGCGGTCTCCCAGGATGAGCATTTCGTCCGTGAGGTTCACCGACAGACCCTTTGCCGCGAGTAGCGGCTTGACGAGAGCGAGGATTGTTTCAGCCGAGCGGTATTTGTAGCCGCCGAACTGGTTGTTCTTGTCCTTTGGAGCCTTGAGTTCGGCCTGGACTTTTGCGAGAGCTTCAAAGAATGCTTCCATTACCGATTCTCCTCGAACAAGTCTCCCTGCTCTCCATTGGCCGCATTGTCAACCATCACCTTCGTGCTGATTGCAATGTCTTCGTAGAGCCTGTTGCAAAGGTCACGAATCAGCTTTGCCGTCTTGAGCGCACGGTCATGCTCTATGTCGATTGCGTCATTCAGTTTGATTGACCCGTATGCTTTGCCGAGTTCGATTGCCCTTGAGCGGATTGCCTCAAGTCCTGTGATGTAGCCTTGTCTTGTCATGGTGTGTCCTTCCTGTCTAGTTGTTGTGTGCGCCGAGCATTGCGCCGACGAGTGGCAGAGCCGGAATGACGATGAGCGCATACTGCGCCCACGCATGGGATGCCGCATAGGTGAGGACGGGTTCTGCCGTCCATTCGAGGTTGATTGCCGCTGCCAGTCCTAGCAGTAGGACGGAGGCGAGAAGCATTGCTTTCTTCATGGGTTGTACTCCTGTTGTTGTGTTGTTGGGTTCGTCTTGATTCTACACCCTGTAGAAAAAAGACAATAATATTTTACGCAAATGCGGGGAAATGTAAAGTATTTTTTCCACCGTGTAAAGAATTGCGCAAAAGAGAGGATGACACCCTTCCAGGTGGAAGAGGCCTTAGAACGGGTTCGGTTGCGTTCTTGATTCTCGCCTTCTCCCATTCGTCGAGGTCTTCGGAGCGCATGAGCCACTTGCGCGAGGTTGGCCGGAATGCAGGGAGGTCACCCTTGCGGAAGAGGCGGATTATGGTTGCGCGTTTGAGGTGGAGGCGGTCTGCGACTTCATCCGGCGTGAGGTTCATGTGGTATCTCCTTTCCGTCTTCCAATGCCTGACGAGCCTCGCGGAAGAGTGCTTCGATGCGCCTGGTACGGTCGGTGTTGCAAACGGTGTCGCGTTCCTCCAACTGCTCGTACTCGTCCTCAAGCAGCCGCACGATGTCACGGAGCTTGGAGACCTCGAACAAGGCGTCTAGTTTCTGCTTTCCAGTCTCGGTCAGTATCTTGGAAAGCTCGCAAAGCTCGTCACGGAGTCGGTTCACCTCGGCACGATCATGCTCACGGTATTCGGAGACCGCCACGGCGTCAAAGAGGTGGTCGGCCAATCCGGCCCAGAACTCCTGTTTGGTCTCAAGGTATCGCCTGTTGGCCTCCTGTGCGGCCTCCTTCGTGCCGTAGGGTAGGGGAGTCAGTTCCGCAGAGTCGCCGTTGACGGCCTCGCAGATGAGTTGCGCCTCGTTGTAGACACTCCCTTCATGGCCGTTCACGGTGATTGAGTACTTCTCGCCTTTGGCGATTTTGCAGCCGCAGAAGGAGCAGACATATTCCTTTCGCGCCTTGCGAATCTTGCTAGTTATGAGTGACATTCCTTGTCCTCCTTGCGTCCGGCGTTCTCGATACCCTCTGCGATTCGCCAAGCGGAGTATGCGGCTTCCATGTCGTTAATCGCAAGGAAACTTGAGACAATGCCCCGTGCCACTACCGACATGGCTTGCCGTACCACGGGAGAGGCCTTGTCCTCGCCGTCGCAGCCGATTTCGCAACGGATGTGCTTTCCGTCCGGCGTGAGGTCTCCGAAGCGAATGAATATCTGCGTCGGCGTCCCTTCGGGAGTTGGCGTGTGCGTCATTCCTGTTCCTCCTTCTTCGGCGTCTCCTCAAGGCTCACGGCCTCGCCGACCGCCTCGACAATCGCCTTGCGGATTCTCGACTGCTTCACGGCGTCTATCCCGATTCCGTGTTTATCGACAATCAGCGCACAATCAACGATGATTCGGGAGTATTCAAAACTGTCCTCCCGTGTCTCGCAGTTGAAGTTCTGGACTATCACTTTCATGGTTGTTCCTCCTGTGTGCGTACCCGTCACTTGTCAGCGGATACGACTTGCTTGTAGTAGGTGAGTTGGTCGAGAGCGGTCTTGAGGGTGCAAATCAAGGTCTGGTTGATTTCGTGCATGTACTTGAGTTCCTCCCTGTAGGCCTCCTCGATACGGTCTGCGTTGTACTTGAGTACCCTGTTCATCTCCTCGTAGTCGCAAGTCCCTTTGAGGACTGTGCCTTGCCGCATTTCTGCGCAGATTCTGATGACGGTCTTGCTCTGGTCGTTGTCTGGCATTACATTGCCTCCTTTAGGTCTGCCTCGCACATTGCCGCCGCAGTCATGACAGGCACGGAGTTCCCGATCTGCTTGACCTGGTCGCCACGGTTGCCCGTGAGAACGTAGTCCTTCGGGAATGAGTGTGCGGCCGCGAGTTCGCTTGGCTTGAGCATACGGATTCGTATGTCGATTATTCGCCCGTCTTCGAGGACGGGGAAAACGCCTTGCACATTGTCGCAAGTCGTAAGAGCCTGAATAGGCTGGTCTGCGGAGCGAATGTGTCCGCTATCGTGTCCGCCAGGTCTGCTCATGTCGAGGATAATGGGAGAGATGACACGGATTGCGCCGCTTGTCGCTATCGTTGGACACGGCTCCTCTGCCGGACGTGGCATTGCGCCACCCTGTTGGCCGAGGATGAGAGGTGTGCAGAGGTAGTCCTTCCGTACCGTGGTCTGTGCGCGTAGAGGTTCGTCCAGGCCTCGCGGCGCATTGTTCGCCTGTTCGGTGATGAGGTACGGTGTGACGAGGCTCCACCTGTCATGCGTTGTCTGTGCGCCAATCGGCTGCTCGACCGTCTGCGCCTCGCCGTTCTTGAAGTGGTCGAGTATCAGCGGCTGGCAGAGCATGTGGTGTGCGCCGCTTGTGGTAATCGCCGACAACGGCTCGTCAATGCTTTCGCACGTCTCGTTGTTGCGGAGCTTCACGACGAACGGCCTCACGACGGCAGAGCGGTTGCCTCCGGCGTGTTGAGGTGGCAGAGGCTCCGACAATGACCGCACACGGCTTTCGTCTCCCTTGTCGGCTCCGAGGAAGTCCATCTGGAAGTCCAGTCCGTTGTACTTGCGGAGACCGACGAGGATTCGGCGAAGGGTGTTCTTCGCCAGAGGCCGCGAACGGTTGAAGATGCTCTTGCCCGTGTCGGCGAGGTCGAGGCATTCCTTCACGCCTCGCCACTTCTTGAGGGTGTGGCCCCAGAGGTCTGTTTCGGGATTCTCGGCGTGTGTCGGCTCCGGCCAATGGATTTTGCCGCAGCCCTTGCGGACGGCCTTCAGGAAGAATCGCCGTCTTGAGGTGGCGTCTCCGTAGTCTGCGCAGTTGACGATTCTCCATTCCACGGTGTAGTTCCTCGCCTCGATTGCCGCCACCCATGCCGCGAAACAGGAACCCTTGAGACGCTCTATCGGTCTGCCGTCCTTGTTGAGCGGCCCCCATTCGACGAACTCCGGCACGTTCTCGATGATGATTCTCCGCACAAAGAGTTGGTCAAGCCAGGTTAGGACGAGTTCTGGTTGTGCGCGTAGCTGGTTGGAACGGGGTTTGCCGCCTTTCGCCCGTGAGTGGTGCGTACAGGAAGGCGAGGCCCAGAGGAGATCCACTTCGCCGCCTGGAACGAGGTCGGCTGGAACGGCCTCCTCAATCGACATTTGCTTTGTGTCAATGCACGGATGGTTGCGCCGCATGGTGTCAACGGCGACGGCCCAATGGTTGATTGCGAGTCCCCTGTGGTGGAGAGAGAGACGGGACAAGGCAAGCTCCATGCCCGTGCTTGCTCCTCCGGCTCCGCAGAAGAGGTCTACCGTGTTGAGTTCCCTGGTTCGGTTCATCGCACGTCCTCCTTGACGCCGAGGCGTCCGGCCTCGTCGTGCGCCTTCTGTTCCAGCATGTTGGCCGCGAGTTTCGCGGAGCCGAAGTCCATCTGTGCGGCGTGGTACTGGATTGACCAGGAGAATGCCTCGACGGTGTGGAGGAAGTCGATTCTCAACCGCTTCGAGGCCTTGAGTTCCTTTGCAAGCGCATTCGCCTTGTTGCGCCAGTATTCGGTTCGGTTGCTCTTGTTCATTGTTGTTGTTGGTTGGAGCCTCCCCCCCCCCTCTCGCTGAAACCTACCACAGTCCATGAGGGAGGGAGGAGGCGAAGAAGGGTCTACTCTGCCTCTCCGGCTTCCCTCGTCACTTCCTGGGTGAACGGGTTGAGCGGAGGGTTGGCGAGAAGCGAGTCAAGCGGCCTGTCTCCGGCTATCACGTCCTGGACGGCCTTCGGCGTGAAGTAAACGGGAGGTGCGGCCTCTGCGGTATCTGCGTTCTCCGCTTGGTGTCTGCGCTTCCAGTTGCGTTCGCGGTCGAAGACCCTCTTGAGGGTGCTTCGGCAAGCCACCTGTATGGCGATGACTTCGTCCAGGGTGGTCTTGCGCTTCGTGGCGAGGACGAGGAGTATGCCGACGGCTTCTATTTTGCTCATGTGTTCGGCCTCCCGTCCGTTGTCCGTTGTCCGTTGTCCGTTTGTTCGGGTTCGGTGTTCATGGTTGCTCCTGGTTGTTGGTGGTTGTGGTTGTGGTTGTGGTGGTGGTTGAAGAGGTTACGCCGGACGGTATCTGCCTCGCCCGTGGCGACAATGCCGACGCCTTGAGCTTGAGGCACATCAAAGACTGCGCTATCGCCCTCGGCTCCGAAGTCTGGAACGGACACGCACTCGCCGAGACCATCCTGTTTGCGCATGTCTCCGCAAACTCAAGGAGTTTGGCCGCACGGTCGATTGCGTCCGCGCAATTTGCCGGAAGTGTGCCGAGGTCTGCGAGGTCGAAAGTCCTCCTCGGCTGCGTCGGCTTGCCAAAGGCGTGGTTCCGCAACCTCGGCGGATTCGCCGACTTCGCCTTTGTTCCCGTGTCCGTCTTGCCTTCCGTGGTCTGGACGGCCACGTTTATCGCGTTCAAGACGCTGTGCGTCCGCTCGGCCTGTTCTGCCTTGCGCTTCTGCTTCGCTGCGTACTTGCTAAGTTGCTTTTCCATTGTCGCCTCCTATGCCGCAACTCCCCTCATCGGGAAGGCGTGTAGATACCAACCTGGCGTGTAGCGAGGTTCGCCGAACATCTTGAGGGTGAGCGCGTCCATGTGGTACACCACTCCGGCGTAGCCGAGAAGCGAGAGTTGCACATAGGTCATGTCACACGCTCTGTAGTCGATGTCTCCGGCCACTACGCAGAGGTTTCTCTGCTCCCATCCCTTCTCAAGGAAGGCTTCTGCTCCCTGTACCAGGAGGACTCCGGCTCCGCAGCACGGGTCATGCAGTTTGACAACCTCGTCACGGGGTTCATCGACCGTGACACGGCCCATCATGTGCGCAATGCTAATCGGCGTCAAGACCTGGCCATTCCACTTGTTGGTGGCCTCGAACAAGTTCATGCAATGGCCGAGAAACTCCTCCCTCTTCTCCGATAGCGCGTCGATGAGGATTGTGAAGGAGTTGATGATGTGCGACCATTCCTTGTCATCGTACTTGGCCCGTGTCGCCTTGTAGTCGGCCTCGACCTTCGCCACGTCCGGCGCGAACGGAGACCATATCGCACAGGCCATTGCGTGACAGGCGTCCACGAACACGTCTGCGGCCCGATACTTTCCGCTTGCGGCCTCGATGGCCTTGACGAACTCCTTGTGCCTGTCGCTCTTTAGCGCAGAACTGCTCACTTCGCGCCTCCTTTCAGAACGGCCTCGGCCTCGTCCAGGAGTTCCTTGTCACGGTCTCCAATGAGGTGGCGTCTCTTGAGGTTGTCGGCGAAACGGCCAACCAGGTCACGTAGGTCGTTGTTCGCGTTCTCGACAATCTCCTGTGCGGTAGCCTCGTCGAGGCCTTCCACGATGAACTCGCCACGTCCGTCAAGGACTGACGCCCAATGCTGGTGGAAGAGGCCTCGGCGATTGTTGTCGAAGACCTCCATTCGCCACGGTGTGGGATGCCTGTTGCTCATGCTATCGCCTCCCTTGCGTTTGCGATGAGAGACTTGAAGCTCTCGCCGTCCGTCTCCTCTAGGCAGTCGCACAACTCGCCGACATACGCCTTGAGGCGTTCACGGTCTGTGCGGAGCCGTCTGCATTCATCGGTCAACGCCTCGGTGATCTTCGCCTCGCGCGCCTTCGCGGCCCGTTCGATTCTGTCGGCGAGGTCTCGCGTCTCTCCGTAGCCGAAGACGCACGGGACGGAGCGGAGCCATGACACAATGCCCTTCATTGTCCTCGGCTTGCTCATTGCTCCTCCTTCTGCGACTTGTCCCAGCCGCCGTGTTCACCGACCACCCAGAGGAGCCGGAAGAACTCGTTTGCCGCCGTGCCGTACTCCACCAGAGCGTCTATTATCTGCGTCTTCGTCATGGTGGCTAGTGCGCCCTTGATTTCGTCTCGCCTCCACGGTTCGAGGTAGCAGTATGGCGAGAACAGGGTGAAGACCATTTCGCGGATTACGCCCACGTCGTTGCACACGTTGTTGCTGTAGCGGAGTGAATCGGGGTGCTTGTTCGCGGCCTCCCAGAAGAAGTCCACCTCCGTCTGGAGGTCGCTGTCATCCTTCGTCTTGTAGTCCGCCTCTGCGGCCTCGTCAACGAATGCCGACATTTTCTCTGAAAGGTCATATCCGGCGTCGGTGAGGTCTTCGTTCTCGCGGACGTACTTGATTGTGGTTGCCATTACTCGGCCTCCTTGTCCGTGAGCGGTATCGACTTCGACCTGATTGCGTCAACGAGTCTGTCGAAGAGCGCAACGCAGTCATACGCCTCGTCAACTGCCGCGAACGTGTTCCCCTTGAGAAGCTCCACAATCATTTCGTGGTACTCGCAGAGAACCAGGTTGATGAAGAGGCTTTCCGACTTCTCGACGCTCATTGCGACTTCTCGCCTGTAGTGCGCAAGCCAGAACTCGGCCTTCTCCAAGGTAAGGCCACGGGGAATTATGCGGTCGCAGAGCGCAGGGTGCTTGGCGTTGGCCTTGCGGTAGTGCGCCAGGTGAGCGGCGAGGTGGCTTGCCGCCCGTGCGTCCTGGATTGAGTTCTGGTCGAGTTCAATCACTGCGTTCTCCGTGAGGACGGTCTTGGCTTCAGTCCGTTCAGTTCGCTCGTTCATCGGTGGTCTCCTTCGCCTTGTCTGCCTTTTCGATGACCTCGCGTTCGTAGTCGAGCCTGTTCCGAAGCGCAGCCGCCTCGCGCAACTCCTCCTCCTCGAAGAAGCCGTGCCGGAGCTTGTGAAGAACCTCGTCCTGGGTGTCGCAGTCGGCGGAAATGCAGAGGTTCTTGTACGGCACGTTGTCAACGGTGAAGTCACCCACGATTGCAAGCCTGTAGTGGACTCGCGGCGATCCGTGGTCGATTCCGTTGTCGGTGAGTTCGACGTCAACGAAGACTACTCCGTTGCGGAGCGAGGTGTGCCTCAAGTCCTTCTCGAAGACGAGGCGTTCGATTTCTGGAAGAATGGTCATGTTCTGTACTCCTGTTGTTGAGGTTGGTTGAATGCGCCTTCGGGGTCGGATGGCGCGTGTCCGTTCCCAGCTTATACACCCCTTGAATCGGTTAGAGCAGTTCCGCCACCTTCTTGATGATTTCCACCTTGGTGGCTACCTCCCGTGCGTCCTGGAGGAGAACGGCCTTCTCTCTGTAGAGGGTCGCGTTCGCGTCCTGCGCCCGTTTCAGCTTCTCGCCCACAATCACGATGGCCCATGCGATTGGGTCTCTCTTGTCCCAGGCCTTTGCAAGCTCCTCTTTGGCAAGGTTGCCAGCGGCCTCATAGTAGGCGTTGATTGCGTCGAACTGTGCGTCGTTCGCGCCCGTTGTGCTTATCGCGTTGAACTCCTGTTTGGTCATTGTTGTTGTCTCCTTGATTCGAGCCTCATCCGTCTGGATTGAGAAGCCTTCTCGAATCATCGTGTAAATATAATACACCACCGTGTTGCCTTGTGTCAAATGTTTTTTTACGAAAAACACGGTTTGTGTAAAGTTTTTTTCATTTGCGCCCCAATTCTCCGCTACAATGGCATAATCATACCCGTCCGCTCTTACGCCTTCTTTCCAAGGTGTAGCGACAAGACAACAACGCAAAAGCAAGGAGGCTGACATGGCTAACAATTCAGGCAAAAAGAATCTCAACCGCACCGACCGTGTTGAAGGTCTCGCGCAACGGCTGGTAAGGCTGCGCGGTTTCCGCTCTCGCTCGTCGCTCGTTGCCGACCTCGGCTACAATCCCGTCACATACTCATCATGGGAATGCGGACGAACCGAGCCGAAACTCCTTGACCTGGTGAAGATTTGCCAGTACTTCCATTGCTCCACCGACTACCTCCTTGGCCTCTCGCCGGACGCCTCGTCCGTCAACAAGACCATAGGCGACAACAACCACAATGCCTCGATTGACTCGCCGAATGCCGCCTGTGCTTCATGCCCCATGTCGAAGACGGTTGCGCAACAGGCAGAGACAATCGCCAACCTTTCACGCGCCCTTCTCAAGGCATAGCCTATGGAACAGGCAACCCATTGGGAGTATGCCGGAGGCTTCATCACCAAGAACGAGCGAGGCACGTTCTCCGTCCATGTCGGCCTCGGCCACGGCAAGAGGCGAAGGACTACCACCAAGACACTCGCGGAGGCCAAGGCGTGGATTCTTGCCGGAGACTCCGGCGAGACCGCCCCAGACCGCCTCATGGTCGAGGACGCAATCCGCGCAAGGAAGCTGCTGCCGCAGTCCGTCACGCTTGAGGAGGCCGCACGGTTCTGGAAGAACGAGCATAAAGGCGAGATTGAGACCGTGAGGATTGAGGAGGCGTGGGAGAGGTACGCCGAGGAGGTGAGGCCGCTTCTGCGCAGCCGCACCTTCGATTCCTACAGGTCGGTCAAGTCAATGCTCGTCGCCTCTTGCGGAGACATGGCCGTGGAATCACTTTCGGAGAGCGACATGCAGAGGCTTCTCGCCAACAGGTCAACGACGGCGAGGAACTTCATACTCCGCTCGTTGTCGCCGTTCCTCGAATACTGCGTGACGCACGGCCTGTGCCGCCGGAACGTCACCAAGTCAGTCCGCAAGGCGAGGATACCGAAGACCGTGCCGAAGGTCTTGAGCCTCGCCGAGGTCGAACGCCTCCTCAAGATAGCCTCCGGCCATCCGTCCGTTGTGCCGTACTTCGTCCTGGGTCTCTTCGCCGGATTGAGGCCGGACGAGGCGAGGCGTGTCCGCGAGTCGAACTTCCTCAACGGGTTCATACTTCTTGACGGGAATCTCACGAAGACGGCTGACGCGAGGTCGATACCAGTCCGGCCAAACCTCGCGGCATGGCTTGAGGCGTTCCCGATTCCGGCTGCATACTCCGAGAGGCACATCCGTGCCGTTCGAGCGGAGTTCGGCGAATGGTCGCAAGACGTTGCACGGCATTCGTTCGCCTCGTACCTCTACGAGATGAGCCAGAACAAACACGCCGTTGCGGCTGAAATGGGTCACCAGGGAACGGAAATGCTCTTCACGCACTACCGTGCGCTTGTGCCTCCTGGTTCCGGCGTGAAGTACTTCGGGATTATGCCGACCATGCTCAAATGAAAAAGCCTCCCCCACGGAAGGCTGCCGAGGAGGAGGCCCAACAACAACAAACAGGCAGACCGTTTCCGGCACAACCAGTTTATCTGCATTCTATTATCTCATAATTGTCAATAACTGTCAAAAGCGGTTAATTCACGGCTAATTTGCGGTCAAAAAAATTTGGATGGAATTTGGATGGTTTTGCCTTTTCAACCCTCGACACGCATTTTCACGCATTTTGAAAAGCCTTGATTTCATGCGGCGAAACGCAGTATAATGATTTTATCCGTAGGCTAGGAGCTGATTCCTAATCTGAGGGTCGCGGGTCCGAATCCCGCCTGGCCTACCACTAAATAAAATACGATAAATACGCCATTTGCGAGGCTTCTTCCGCTTCCTTCAATTCTCTCTCCGCTTCCCTTTTTCAAGAAATTTGGATGGAATTTGGACGGTTTTTGGATTCCAACTCCACGAAACAGCACCGAATCTGCCGCGAATCTGTTGGCCTCACTCCTAGTGCGCAGCCGCCTTCATCGCTATGAAGGCAATGCCGATGATATTGGTCAAAACGCCACCGATGATGATTCTCAAGAGCCATGTCTGCGTCCTGTTGGATTGCTCCAATGCCGCCATTCTCTCAAGGAGGCCTGGACGCCCGTTCCCGTCAATCGCCTTTTCGAGCTTTTCGAGTCGGTTCTTGATTTCGCGGATTTCAGCCTTTGCCGCCGGATCCATGCACATGGTCAAAACACTCCTTGTATGGCCTTGAGGCCTGTGTCGGTAGTCCACACTCCGTACTTGCAGTTGGTCGGTACGACCACCGTGTTCGTTGTCCCTGGTTCCATGAAGTGGAAGAGCGGAGGAAGCGGAGGCAGTTCACTTGCCGATTTCGATTTCGAGTTCACGCAGCCGACTAGCAATAGTGCCAGCAAGCTCCAAGTCACGGCTATCGACAGCAGCACGGTACTTTTCAAGGAGTTCATTCCGTTCCTCTTTCTTTCGGTCAATGTCACGCCACTTGCGGAGGATTGCGACAGCGATGACTATGACGGTCACCGCTGCCGCCGTCCCATAGCCGAGTGACTGGAACTGCGCCCAATCCATTTAGACCTCTTCGGACTTCTTGCCCTTGTGAGCCTTGACAATCGTGATGATTGCCGTCACGAATGACGCAACACCTGTGATTGCCGCACCTCCCGTGGTCGTGAGGTCTGTGCCTTCCGACGGCGTGATTGTGCCGACTGTGGCGAGGATGGTTGTGATTGCCGTGAGTGCCACGGTTGCGATTGTTGCCCAATTCATGGTTCGTTCCTTTCGTTTTGAGGGTTTTCCACCCAAGATGAGCAGATTTTTTGTTTATCTGCCCCTTACCAGTTGCCGACGCCGAATGCGCCGGCTCTCAAGGCCGCATTGGCCAAGTCCCTGTTCGGTTGCCTTGCGTACTCAAAGCCGATAACCTCGCGGCCAAGTGCGCGTAGCCGTTTGACAGAGTTGTAAATCGTGTTCGTTGTGGCGTTCTTCGGGTCGAGCTGGTCGCACACAATGTCACCCAGAGCAATGAAGGGATACTTGCCGCTTGTGTGGTGGACGCCGATTTTCATGCCTGGGAGGTATCGTTGGACGGCCTTGCGTACCGATTGCCATTGCGCCTCGCTGCCGTATTCGTTCATCTCCAAGCCGAGTACCACGAAAGACACATGGTCGAAGAGGCCTTGTTCCTTGAAGTGCTTGACGTACTCGTCCGGCTTGGCAAACATGGCCTTGGAGAAGGTCGGCGAATCGTCGGCCATGAGCCAAGCCACGATTGCGAATCCCTCCTCCCTCAACTTCTGGATTCTCTTCTTCGACAGCCTCACGTTGTCGGTTGCGTAGTATCCGGCTCCTTCTCCGTCTCGCTCGTTGCCGAAGAACAGGTGCGCCGTGTCGCAGCCTCTGGACTTCATCCACTTGAGGTATTGGTCGAACTTGGCGTCGGAGAAGTGAGGCGAGAGCATGTTCATCATCCTCTTCTGCGCGTTGGAACCATCCCAACAAGAGGCGTGCTTGCAGTCCTTCCAACTTGGAACCAGGTCAACGATGTTGCCGACGCCGGAGCCGTTCGCCTTCTTGTGGAAGAACTTCTCCAACCAGAAGCGGATTTTTGATTTCAGTTTCTTGAGTCCCATTTCGACCTCCTAGCAGGTGATTACGTTCGTTCTCTTCGCTCCGTCCTTCGACACGATGACGAAGGCGTAATGGTGCGCGTTGTTGAATCCTTGCGCGTTCCATCCGTTGTAATGCTGTTCGATGTTGGCGAAGTCCCGTGTGAGCCTTGAGGTGCTTATCCAGTCGAACTTGCCGCCTTTCCATTGGCCACTTGCGTCCTGGAAGAATATGCAAGCAAGCGCGTTCGCGTCCTTCGCGTCCTTGCAGCCGAGGTTCTCGCAACCTCCATTGTCCCAACGGTAGCTCATTCCCTTGCCGACAGACAACGAGCGGATTCTGGCACATACCTTGGCGTCGCTCTTCGGCTTGAAGCCTCCGTAGCAGTAGTTGAGAGCGGAGAAGGCCACCTCGTCACCGTCTGCGTTCTGTTTCGTCTTCGGTTTCGAGGACGAGCCGCCCGTGGCCGTTCCCGTCTCCGTGAAGTCCTCGCCGTCGCCGAAATGCTTCTTGAACCATGCCTTGATTTTCTTCCAGAGCTTCTTCATCCCGTCCTCCTAGTCCTTGAAGATTGCGTCATAGATTGCCTGTAGAATCGCCTTGGTGGTCGGCAACTTGGCGTCGTCGATTGCCTGTTGGAGCCTCGTCCGTAGCTTCTCCGCACGTTGCTCCGCACGTTGCGCCCTGGCCTCGGCAGACATGTACTGCTCAATGGCCCGTTGCAGTTCGGCAATCTTTTCGTCACGTTCGGCACGGAGGTTTTCAACGACCTCGCGGAAGGTGTTCGTCATGGCTACGCCAACCACAGGCGTGAGCAAGTTGGTGGTCGCCCATTCACGGTGTCCAGACCGCCACCTCTCCACAATCCGTCCGTCAACGATTTCGCGTCCCTCGATGACATTCCGCTCGTTCACCTTCCGCATGGCCTCTAGTGCGCCTTCGGGAAGGTTGAATGAGACCGTGCCTATGCCGTGCGCACTTATGAGCGCGTCCGCATAGGCCTTGTCCGGCTTGACGCCGACTGGTCTGTTCGTGGCCGTCTGGCCGTGTGCCGCAAGTCCGGCAAGCAGAAGCAAGGATAGTATTGCAGTTCTAGTCATTCTCGACCTCTCCCATGTAGATTCCGTTGTTCCATTGGAGGACACGCCCCGTTGAGTTAGTCCAAATGCCCGTCCACGGCAAGTTCGTGACCGTGTTCTCGTCCGTTGTCAGGTAGAAGACCTTCTTGGCGAAGTCGAAGCCGCCTTCCGGCGTCCCGAATTTCGGGTATGGGTCTGTGCGCATGGTGATTGCGCCAACCGTCTGCGGTCTCGTCACGGTGATTTGGTGACACCTCTGGAAGCCGTTTGTGTCATGTGTAATCTGCCAGTTCTCCCAGACGCCGGACACATACTCCTCGCCGAGTTCGGTACGGTAGCGGAATGTCATGTGCGGAGCGTTGCCGAGTTCACGCGAGAACCACACGTTGAACACGTCTTCGCGGCCCGTGAAGGTCTCGGAGGCTATGTAGCACCAGATGTTTGCCCGTTCCTGGGAGGCTTGCAGATCTCCGGCAATGTAGATTCGTCCCTCGAACTGGCTGATTCGGTTCGTGACGGCGTAGAGTTGCGACAGCGCATTGGTCATGCCTTCGTGCGCCGCTGCGGCAAGGTCTTCGCAGTATGCGGCAGAGGCCTTGACCGTTTCGCCCGTGAGGTAGTCGGCAATCTTGCCGGAGGCGTCCTTGAGTGTGCCTCCCTCCTCGCCAATGACGTGGTATCTGCGCCAACCCTTGGAGGTCTGGACATTGGAGGCTATGTTCGTGTGAACTGCTTCCGTTGCCGCAAGTGTAGGCTCTTCGCCGTCTGCCGCCCAACAGGAGAACACGGAGCCGAGAAGAGCAAGGAGAATCGCCGTGGCCTTTGGCCGGAAGAGTTCGCGCAACCACTTTCGCGCCTTCGGGTGTTCCAGGTTCACGTCGAAGCCTCCCTCAACGGCGTCCAGGATGAGGAACAGGAGTATCACGCCGAGGAGAAGGAAGAAGTCGGCGATTACCAGAGTGACGAGGATTCCGTTTAGAATCTCATTCATTGCCGACCTCCTCCGTCACGTCGAGAATGCGCCATTGCATGTCATCCACTATCCACCAACCCTCGACCATTGCGGAGTCGGTGTCACGGACTACAAGCGCAACCGTCCAATAGGTGTCGCCTGGTCTCTTGCGCTGGATTGCGTAGACCTTGCCGACCGAGTTGCTTCCATCGTCCCTCTGCCACGAAATCATTGCGTTGCGCGTGTCGAGCTTCACCTTGTTGAGGGTGATTCCCTTGATTGTCGGAGCCGGAGGCGTGGGAGGTGGTTTCGAGCCTCCGTAGAGGACGCCCCAGGAGAAGAGGACGGCAAGGCATACGCGAAAGGTCTTCGGAGTGTCCTTGATTCTCGGCGTCCTGTTGAAGATGTGGAGAAACAGAAGGATGAGGATGATTGACACGCCAAGCATCCACCACTCGAACGATGAGAGCAGCTCTGGTTTTATCATCATTCGACCGCCTCCGGCGCGGCCATGAGCAGACCGCCGTTGTAGGTGAACCTGTAGCCGTCATTCGTGACAACGCCTGTCACGCCGATTTGGCCGTTTATCTTGATACCTCCGTAGACGGGTAGCAAGGAGCCGTCTCCGTCCGGCGTCGCAATCTCGCAGTAGGCCATGAAGAACGCCTGGTTGAGAGACGAGGGAAGCCAGACCTTTGACATGTAGAGGTTGTCATAGCTTCTGCCCTTGTAGGTCGTGCCGTCCTGGAAGTGCGTTGTCTCCTGTGTCTGGACGAAGTTCCAGTCACCTTCCGTGAGCGAGGTCTTCCACTTGATGAGAGGGTCGCTGTTCATCGGTTCGGAGAAGACGTAGTAGAGGTAGTGGCAAGACTGGTCTCCGGCAGACTCCACGGCAATGCGGAGGTCGATGATACGGCAAGAGGCGTTCGTGGAGACAGACGCCGTGCCTCCAAAGGAGACCACGAAGCCGTCAATGTAGCCGAAAGCGGTTGTGCCGAGAAGCATTTCGGTGAGATTCGAGACTACGCCTTGCGCGTTCCTTGTGGCTTCCGCTACTGCGGCCACACGGTTTGAAGCTGCTGCGACGTTGGCCGCAGTCTGCGCAATCTGGTCGAGGCCAAGGGTGTAGCCTGGAGGAGTGATTTCGCCTTCCTCGTCCACCATGAGGAATTGTCCACGTTGCGGCATGGGTGGTGTGTCGGCAACGGCGAGGAATCCGGCGAGGAAGGCGAAGAGTAGAGCGGTAAAGAGTTTTCTCATTGCGAGACCTCCTCTGTTCTTGCAAACGGCATGAGGTACACCCATCCGTTGGAATAGACATTCTTCCAGACGATGTTCGTGGCAATGTCCCAATGTAGGTCTCGTTCGGCCTTGAGGAGGAAATTGCTCGCGTTGGCGAATGCGGCAGAGCCGATTTCGACACCCTGGACGGAGATGGAGTATGCGTCAATGCGGCCACCCGTGATGATGTCTCCCGTGTAGTTGCCTAGGTCGGGAATGTCTTCCTTTCGTGCAACCTCGTCCTCTGGCGCAAATTCGTCAGTACCACCAGGGTGGTAAAAGATCATGCTTCCTCCGGCACGGAAGAACGGCAACTGCCCAACGCTAAGGTTGTTGATGGTCACATCCGTGTAGTTAGTCACCGCTCCACTCTCGTCAACCATGAGAGCCTTGTTTACAACGATCCCTTCGACGATGTTGGTCACGGCTTGGCCGTCCGTGCCGCCGGAGCCGCCTCCACCTGTCGAGGACAAGACGCCGTTCGTCAACGTCAGACCCTCGCCGACTACCGCACCTATGAGGTTCGTGTTCACAGTCGTATGCCGCGAGACCATGTTGTGTGGTATGCCTTGCGCCGCCGCAACTACGGCAACGAGCGAGAACAAAAGTATCAAGTGACGCTTCATGGATTTATAGCCTCCCTGCCACCGCTGCCGCGGCAGACCTTGTCTTCTCCCAGAGTTCGTGTTCGTTGTCCGGCTCCTCGCTGCCACCAAGAGCATTGAGAATCGCCTTGATTTCCGCAATGGTGGCCGCTCCCAACTGGATAGGTGCGGTTATCTGCGGACACTTCACAACACTCATCGCGCCGGAGCCGAAGACCGTTGAATCGTTGTCGGTGACTACCACGTTGAAGCGGTAGTGGCGTCCCATTACTCCGAAGTTGAGAGCTGACTCCATCGCCGTGGTATTGAGACAGAGGTGGGTTGCCATGCCGTTCTCGTCCTGGATGAAGTCTGCTGCGTATGCGACAACGACGCCTTGAGCGCAGACGAGGTATAGCCGCAAGTTGTCAGCGGTCGCCGTCTCCGGCAAGCCGTGAATGACAACATCCTCTACTGCGCTGCCCATTGCGCGTGAGTCGGCTGTGATTCGCCTGTCTTCGTCTATGGTTAGGTTAATCACGGTTCCCTCCTATTGCAAAAGCGCGAACTCCCAACCTTTGGGAGAGAAAATGCTTTCATTTCCGCTTCCGCCAACGTACCGTTTCGGCCAATAGCCGACAATCAGCACCTCCTTTGAGGAGATTGTGAGAGGCTTGGAGAAGCGGAATTCGGTCACGCCCTCGGCAGTTGAGTTTCCTGCGCCGGAAATGTCCTGGTACGGCACGTCAGACGGAGACCCGTGCATAGTCCACGCCTCGACGAACTCGACCGCCAGCGCAGCGGCCTCGTCTTCGTTCGGTATGCCGGATTCAGGGACTACACTTGTGACAACGGTGTTCGAGAAGTAGATTTTCTTGGCCGTCTTCTCCTCAAAGAACGTCCTGAACGGAAAGTGGAACGGGTCGAAACATGCGCAGACGAGGTTGTTCTTCGAGTGTTTGTCATTGACAGGCACAAACGGAGGCAGACCCTTCGCCTTGTAGACCACCATTTCAAACTCATACCTCGGCTCCGTCCAGGTCATGTCGCCCGTCATCACAGGAGCAAGGAGGCTGTTGAACGTGCCGCCATAATCCGGCGACATGGCCGCTAGCCATCCCGTGAACATGTAATTGTTCGCGCCGCCATAGTTTAGACGGCCTATCTGCGCGTAACCGTCACTCCTTGAGATGCTGAAGTCCTGGAAGTACTTCTCCATGCTGTGGATTATGTCGGTTCCCACGTTCATCGTGGTTGTCGAGCCAGTTTTCAAGGAGGCTTTCTGCTGGTCGATGAAGAGGTCACCCTTCTTGAAGAGGTTTAGGGTTTCCCGTCCCCAGTCACTCGCTGCCAACGGGAAGTAGACGAAACAGTCTGGAGTACGGAGAGAGATTGAGCCGATAGCCTCTGCGCTGTTGCCCGTCTCCTCATACTGCGCGTCATCGTAGCCAGCGATGAGCCGTGTCCCTCGGCGATTGTAGACGAGAGGCGAGGAATCGGAGAACAGAATGCGTATTGAGTCCTGGGCAATCATCGCGCCGCCCTCGACCCATGACTTTCGGTGAGTGAGGTAGTTGTCGATACGCAAGACGATATGGACGAATGTTCCGCTTGAGACTGTCAAGGCTGCGTCAATCGAGCAATCGACCGAGACTCCCTCGCGGTTGTTCGGCGTCTCCGTCTGCGAATCGGTTGCGCAGAGAACGTCGCTTGTGTAGGAGGAGGCGAGAACCGTTGCCCAATCGGGAGGATTCGGCGAGGAATCGACAACTACGGAGATCCTCGCGCCGTCTCCAAGGTAGCGGTCGCCGACAACTCGGCAGAGTACGCCTGTCATGCCGCCTCCGGCTGGAAGCGCAACGGTGTAGCACACGGCTCCGCAGTTGCTTTGCTCCGTCCTCGCCGTGCCGTCATATCCCCAAGTCGCACGGAAGGCGTCGCCTGTCGGAGCCTTGCGGTCGTACTCATGCACCGGCAGGGTGGGTGGTTCGTCCTCGACCTCCCATTGTGCGCCGACGAGTTCCGCATAGGCAGTCCGTGTCAGCTCGTCTATGCCGTCCGCTCCCTGCGGCCTCGCGGAGACGCCTCGTTTGACGCTGCGCGTCACATAGTAGGGACTTGGGTTGAATGATGTTGTCGAAATGCTCATGTCGATTCCTCAAAGTGGGTAGTCATCGTCATCGTCTTCGCCCTCTCCGCATTCGGGAGTGTTGCCGCCTGGGCCAGGTTCGTCTATCGGGTTGTCGCCGTTGTCTCGGTCATCGTCCCTGCCGCCTCCACCCTTGCCAGGATTGTTTATCGGGTTGCCGCATTCAGGTGCTGGGCCATCGTAGCCGCCGGAGCCTGGGCCATCATCGTCATCGTCGCCGGAGCCGCCGCCGCCTGGGTCGGGGTCTGGGCCAGGGTCTGGGTCGTCATTGGGAATCACCAGGTCTTGGCTTTTCTTCTTTTTGGAAACAACAAGGTAGACATTGCCCGTGGTATCGACACGAACATCCGTCTCGTTCCATGAGAAGGTGTACTTGTAGTCATTCTCCTTCTTGATTGAGAAGCCGAAGACCATGCCAGGTATCTTGAGCGGCCTTTCGGCCTCGGTCAATACCTCGTCTTCTTCCTCAATGCGCCATTCGTCATCCTCGCCGAGTGTCTTGACCGCTGTACTCGAATGCGTCTTGCCGTAGTGGTCTGCTACCGAGTTCTCGCTTGCGTCCACCATCGGCGAAACGTCTTTCTCAATGTATTGGCTCAACCACTCATCGTCGATTAAGATTGTCCATCGGTCGCCTTCCTGGTCAAGACGGACGCCTCGTCCGGCCCTCAAGAGTTCGAGGATTGCCGCAATGTGGTTGTAGCTTTCCCTCGGAAGCTTGCAGAGCGGTAGGCCTTGCTTGATTTTGTCGAGCGCAATCATGGCATTATGGGAGAGTCGGCGTCCACTCGCCCCATTCCTCCCATTCCGTTGTTTTCGTTGAACTGCCTGAAAGCATGTCCTCTCGAACAACCTTTGTCACGGAGTAGTTCGCGCCCTGGGTGTGCGCCGTGGTGCAACTCACGCAACCTTGCGTGTATGCTTCCTTCTGGAGGTCTTCTGCCTGTTGGCGAGTTATCGCCGTCTTGCTTCCAGAGATCTCCACCGTTGTCGCCACATAGGTCACGTCCGCATAGACTACCTTGCTGTCTGTGGTCTCCGTTCCCTTGCGCGTCCTCGACTGCCGCCAGAAACGGCGATACTTCGACACGATCCTGTGTTCGGTCTCGAACACTTCACGGCTGCTTGAGTTGGAGACCTCGCTTGGGTTCCGTCCTTGCTCTATCCAGTTTGCGTTAGGTGCTGCCATTATCCAATCCTCAAGCAATCGTTCAGTATCTTCGCGCAAGTGGCAATGTCACGTTCGATGTTGGCGAGTGAGCCTTGAGTCTTCGCCACGTCCGGCTTGTCCCAATGTCCTGGAAGCACGTTCACGTTTCCGGCCACAACGCCAGGTGCGCCGAGGAGACCGCCCTTGAGAGCGGCGAGTTTCTGCGCAGCCGCACCTTCCGCACCGACGAGCTTGCGCCACTCCTCCAACTGCGCCATCTGCTGTTTGGAGAGCCGACCGCCGTGTTTGAGGCGGTCTTCGTAAATGTTCATCTGCTTGGCGAGGCGGTCATACTCCTTGGCCTGTTTCTTCGTGGCCTTGGCCATGTCCTGTGCGGCCTTCACGGCGTCACGGATGGTCTTCTTGTTGGAGTTCTTGAGCGCGTTGTTGGCCTTCTCCCATTCGGCCTGTGCCTCCTTGACGGCCTTCTCGCGTTCCTTCGCGGCCTTTTCAGCCGCTTTCATTGCCTTCTCGACCTCTTCTGCGGACTCCTTGGCCTCCTGGGTGACCGTCTCCTTCGTCTTGCTTGCCACGGTCTCAATGTCCGTGCCAGTCTCCTTGTTCTTCTCCCTTATCTCGTCCATCTTCTGGAAGTAGGAGTCGGCGTATTTCTTGAGGTTCTGTTCCGAATCCTTCCTCATCTGCTCTGCCGTGTCCGTCAAGTCCTTCATGGTCTTGGCGTGGTTCTCGCGCATTTCGGTGTATTTCGGGTTTACTCCCTTCACGGCGTCGCCGAGCTTGTGATAGGTCTCCTGAATCTTCTCCGTGGTCGGCCATTCCGCCTGTTCGCCCTTGATTTTCTTGATTGCCGTCTTCACCACGTCAACCAGGTAGCCGAACTCCGCACCGACGAGCTTGCCGAAGTTCTTGGCAATGTCGGCGACGTAGGTGAACGGAACGGAGAGGTAGTACTTGCCGCTTTCGTACCACTTCATCAGCTCTACCAGAGCGAGGCTCACGGAGAGCTTGCAGTTCTCCGCAAAGGTCTTGATGAAGAGGATTGCCTTGGCAAGACCGCCGTTCTGACACCAGTCGGCCATCTTGCCGGAGAGGTCTTTCACCTTGTCTCCGCACCACTTGAGAACGTCATTGAGGCTTGAGTTCTGGACGATTGCCTGTCCAATGACCTCCTTGGCGTCTCCGATTCGCCCCATGAGAGCCTTCCATGCGCCGCCCGTGGTGTCTAGCTTCTCCTTCGACCTGTCATAGCCCTGGTTGAGAAAGTCGTTGAGAACGGTCTGCGCCTCGGTCTCGTCCTGAACGTCCTTTAAGGCCGGAATGTACTTCTGCAAGGCAGAGTAGTTGCCGTTGTAGGCCTGTGCGAGAGCGCGTATCGCGGCGTCTTCCGACATGCCAACGTCCGTCAGCGCAACGACGCCCTTGGCGCATTCGCCGAGCTTGTTGGTTTCGACTCCCAACGCCTTGGCCCGTGCCATGCGCTGAATGGTGACTTCATCGCCGACGCCCGTTTCGTCCTGGATTGCCGCCGCAATGGCAAGTTCGCTCTTGATGTACTCTTTTCCGGCCTCTCCCATTGCATTGTGCGCCGCAATGAGAGCCTTCTCGGCAGAGGCCTGCACATCGTAGGCCTTGACCATATCGACCGCAACGGAGATTCCGGCCTTGACCGCTCCGGCCACGGCGTGGTAGGCCTCCTTTATGACATACAGGGAGGCCGCAACCTTCTTCATCCGTTCGCCGAATGACTCACTAGCGGAGCCAGCCTCGCGGAAGGTCGAAGAGGCCTTGTCATTGGCTCTTATCTCAATGTCAACACGGTTGTCAGCCATTTGACGCCGCCTTGCGTTTGTTGAGAAGGTCGAGACAGTATCTGCCGAGCCGCCTTGACGCCTCTATGCGAGGGTCATGCTTTGCGCTGGTTGAGGTTGCCATGCGCTGTTTCCAGACAATGTTTATCAGTCGGTAGACCGACCGCAAGGCGATTTGCGTTTCCCACTCCTCCGGCTTGCCGCCGCAAAGAGCGGTTGCCAGAAGTGACATGTCCTTCACCTTGTCATCGTCGCCCTCGACGTGCGGAGAGTTGTCCTCCGCAAGGGTCTTGGCCGCTTCGAGCAGTTCGCCTATGGTGCAACGGAGACGCCGCTTCCATTGGCGATAGAGGGTCTGCGCCTCCTTGCCTCTGGCATAGATGACGTTGCGGTCACGGCCAAACCGAGCCGCAAACATGACTACAAGGAGTTCGTCTCCGTCCTCCGTCAGGGTGGAGCCGACCTCCTCGACGAATGCCTGTCCGGCAAGGGTGAGCGGATAGAACACCTCGTCGCCGAGCATGACAGGCGTTCCCCTTGCCAGAGACAGACCGTTCTCGTCCGGCTTCTCGCAGTCGAGCGAAAGACGCTGAATCTCCAAGACCTCTTGAGGCGTGACCTCCACGCCGTTCTTCTTGAGGTCTTGGATGTGGTCTTCCGCAATGCCTGTGAGAACCCAGTCCATTGCTCTATGCCGCCGTGTCGGCGGCCAGGAACTTGCTGACAGACGCCGAGGTCGTGTCATACGCCGTGTTGGAGGAGGTGACAGGAGCCGCACCGTCCTCGATTGTCCATCCGCTCTGCGCCGTCCATTCGGCCTCGCCGGAGATGATGACGCCATCCGCAGTCGAGGTGGCCGTTCCGTTCGAGAATGAGGCCGCTGCGAACTCGCCTTGGCCGTCGAGCTGTTCGGCGTAGTCTACCGTCCAGGAAGCCGAGGAGCCTGTGAGCTTCATCGTGAGAGCCTTCGCCGTGGCAACGCCGACGCCGAGAGGCTGCGCCTTCTTGGCCGGAATGACGGTCGGCAGAGCAACGGTGAACTTGGAGCCTGTGACGTTCGTGAGACCTTCCTTCCAGTTGATGACGTAGGTTGGCCATTGGCCGTTGCCCGTGGTCAGCTCAACACTCGTTATCCACATCGTGGTTCCCTGCGCCGTGTCTGCGCCGAGGACTATGCTTGACGGAGCCGTGCCGGATTTGAGGACGAGGGTGACGGAGCAGTCCTTTATCGTGCCGCTGCCTCCGTAGTACGTCCTTGCGGCCACGTCGCCGTTCTCGTCCGGCGCGTCTGCCACGCTCTCTGAACGTGCGGTCTCGCTGTATGCGGTCGGGACAAGGCCCGTGTTCGTTGACAGCGGATAGGTTGATTTCGTGATGCCGAATGCCATGTGTTATACCTCCGTGTTGAGTGAGAAGTGAAGTGTGCCGCCAAAGGTCAATGACAGGAGACCGTTTGAGGCGAGAGGCCCACCACCAGACCCGTCCGGCGTGAATCCTCCAAGGATGAATCCCTTTCGGTGTTCCTCGACCCGTTCGGTGAAGTAGGCCTGTACGGGGTTCTGGGGATCTCCGAAAAGAAACTGGTCAAAGAGTGTCTCGATGGACTCGAACATGTCCGCCCGTGTCGAGGCGTCCCTGTCCTCGTGTGCGAGGGTGACGCAATCGACCGTGATTGCCATGTCCCATGTCGCTCCGGCGTCTCGCCAGGTCTTGGGTTGTGCGGCAATGATGACTTGCGGAAACCTCTGCCGCCCGTCATCGTCTTCGAGGTCGGTCATGTCCTGTGCGCAATGGAGCCATTCGGCAGGGATTACGCCTGGGCAATACTCGCGTATGGTCTCGCGCAAGGCACGTTCGATGATTTGAGGAGTGTTCATCGCAGTCCGGCCTCCTTCGCGTGTGCGTCGTGGTGTTCGTCAATCCAGTGCATTAGACGGTTGCCAGCCGCCCTCAAGGCCTCCTGGACGGCGTTGTAGCCTCCGTCCATCGCCTGGATGATGTAGTTGAGCCTGTTGGTGATTCTGACCGACTTGGACTGTTCGTCCGCATAGACCGCCATGTGCCGCTCGACAACAGGTGCTATCTCCTGGTTCCTCTCTGCGGCTGCGCGTTTCTTGGCCTTGCGTGACGCCCATTTCCAAGACGCCTTTGCAAGACCGATTCGACGATAGCGGTAGATTCGGTTTAGTTCGGAGACCTTCGCGCCGACGAGCCACTTGCCGCTTGGCTTGTAGGGAGAGCGGCCCGTGTGGTCTCTCATGCCGACCATCGGCCTTCCGTGCCAACGTGCCTTCTCTGGGTCTGCCGATTCGGTCTCAATCCATTTGAGAAGCACGTCTGGAGGCATGTTCATCAGAGCCGGAGGCAACCACCGTGCGCTGCGGATTTCGGCAATGTCGGCTGCGGTCGCACGTCTGAACTTCGGGTGTGCGCCCGTGCCGTGAGGTTGCCTCGTCCTCGCCTGTAGCGAGTCTGCCGCATAGGCAGCGGCCTGACGGACGCCGTTCATAACGTCACGCCTCATGCACTCCGCATACCGCTTGAGAGCTTCTGCGACTGCCTCGGAGCCAACTTCTTTGACTTCGATCATGCCGCTCCCCCAATGGTGACTTGGCAAATGCCTTTGCCGTCCTTGCCTTGGTAGTCCCGTGTCCGCAGTATGCGCCGAGTGTAGGTCTTTCCCATGAAGGTGACCTGTAGCCTTGCCGCCGGAACCTCGTAGGGATGTTTTATGAAAACGTCCTCCTCTCCGTATTCGGGGAAGCCGTAGTCCGTGGCTCCTCGTTCGGAGGTGAGGGAGGGAAGAATGCCGTCATGGGTATTGCCGTGCGCGTCCAGGACGGAGCAATGAAGCCCGTCCGGCAACTGTTCCATGAACCGTTTGAAGTTAGGCAATCCCATGACGGCGAGTGTACAGACACGTTTTAATATGGTTGCCGTCTGCCTACATACTCGACCGAAATGACCGAGTTGCTCATAGGCGTTGCAATCACCTGTAGCCATCTGCCGTATGTAGGCGAGACCGCAGGGAAGGTAATCGTTGAGCAACCCTCCTTGGAGAATGTGTAGGATTTCAGCAGAGAGCAGTTGTTCGTCGGCTGATAGGCGTAGACGCCAGCCGTGCCGTTGGTGGTCATCGGTGCGGACTTGAACTCCAAGGTCACGCCACCCTTGTCGGAGTTGAGGACAATGTCCACTTTGCCGACGAAGGTGGTTGTGTCAATGGCGTTGCTTACGGACGAGCCGCCAGTCACCGCAACAGGCTTGATGACCGCAACGTACTCGGCGGCGAAGGCTATGCTTGCCGCCAAGGCGAGTAGTGCGATGAAGGTCTTGCGCATTGTTGCGTCTCCTTTCGCGTGGCCGTCCCGTCTCGCCTTGGCACTCGCCTTGACGGACGGGACGGCTAGACGAACTACGCCGTGAGGTCGTTGCTGAAGGCAAAGGCCTCGGCGTGACGGACGGCGAAGTCGGCGTCCTGGTGCGCGACAACGCGAACCGTGCCGGACGGAGCCTCGGTGTACGGGTCAACAACCAGGTCGAGACCGCCCCACATGCCGAAGAACACCTGGGAGAAGTCGCCGATGAAGCCATAGGCGTTCTGGATGTCATCGGTGAAGAACGCCGTGCGGCCGAGAATCTCGCCTTCGTCGTCGGAACGGAGGTCGGCGAGGTACTTGTCGCCGTAGGTCGAGCGAAGGAGGCTGCGCATTGCTGTGAGTGCCCTGCCGGAGACCGCCCACTTGATACCGCTGAGACCCTTGCCGAGAACCATGCCCTCTGCGGCAATGAGTTCGGCGTAGGTTTCGCTGCCAGGTGTGGCAACCGTGAACTCACGGGTGGCCGTGGTGAGGATGGAGGCGAGGCCCGTGGGCTGGCCGGAGCTGCCGGAGCCGTGGAACAGAGCGGCCTGGAGACCGTGCCGCATTCCGGCGATGATGTCATTGATGACGAAGGCGTCGGCGACGGGCAGCGACTGGATGAGTTCGGAGCGCGTCACGGGAACGTAGCACGCCAAGTCCTTCGGGGTGAGCGTGACGTTGCCAACGGACTGCTGGGAGGCCGCCGGAGCGTTGCCCTCGGTCACCCATGCGACGGTTGCGGCCCCCGTCTGCTTGGGAATGCTCACGTTGCCACGAAGGCCAGGAAGCACCTGAATGCCGAGGCGGTCGAAGATGAGGTTGTTGCGGAGGATGGTGATGAAGTCCTGCGCACGGTGTTCCGTGCCGATGAGTCCGGCTCCGGCAACCGTGTCGAACGCGCGTTTGGTGAGAACCTCTTCGGGGATGTAGATTCCGCGAATCTCCTTGTTGAGCTTCTTTCCGGCCTCACGGGAGATTTCCAGTTCCTTGCAGTCACGGCCATCGATCTTGGCCTGGATTGCACGGGCAATGCTGTAGTCGGCAATCTCCTTCTCGTCGAGACCGAGTTCCTTCGGAGCTTCCGGCTTCGGAGCGGCTGCGCGTTTCGCCTCGATTTCGGCGGCGACGGACTCTCGCTTGAGTTCTTCCTTGATTTCGTCCTTGATACGGACGATGGTTTCAGCCGGAATTCCGGCAGTTTTGTCTTCGGGCATTTTGCGCCTTTCTGCGGATTGTTCCGCTGTTGGGTTGGGTTGGGTTGAGGCCGGAGCGGTTTCGGTTTCCTTTCCCGTGTCCGTCTTCGGCACATCGTTGAGAGTCTCCGCACCACGGTTTATGCCGACCGAAGGGTCAGCCGGAACGGGTACGAAGGCAGCGGCAAGCGGAGTCCACCGCTTGACGCGAAAAGTGGGATAGACGCCATTATCGGCGTCGCCTTTGTCGAGTTGCTCCACGTCCTTTTGGTTGAAGGTCGCTTCAATCGACATTTCACGCCGGACGCCGTTTTCCACGTCCGTCTTGAGAATCTGTCCTCGGTCTGACGCCGACCAGACGATATTGCTTGCACGGAGTTTGCCGTCCTTGACTTCTACGCCCAAGGCACGGCCAATGACCTCGCCGCCGTCGCCCGTCCAGAAGTCCTTGTGGTTGTCACGAAGAACGATTCCGTCCTGGATGTAGGTCTTATCGACTGCGCCTTCGGCATGGGAGAGAATGACATTGCCGTACTGCAAGCGGTCTTTGTAGTACACCCTCTGTAGGCACGGCGTCTCGGATGAGACGGACAGGGAGAGTTTCTCCTCGCCGTTCTCCGCTTTCTCGCGTACCACCTCGATTGCACGGTAGAGTTTCTCTGGCTTACTCATTGTCGGGTTTCTCCGTTTCCTCTTCTTCAAGGCCTTGCGCCTTCTTCCAGGCGATTTCCTCTGCTTTGGTCTTGGCGTTGTCCCAATAGTCGCTGCCTTGCTCTGCGGCTACGTCGCTGTCGGTTGTCCATCCGTGCGCCACGGCGATTTCTGCGGCTTTCGCGTCGGAGGCTGGGTCAACCCATTGCCAACGACGAGGACGCCAGGTGTCCGAAATGCGCAAGTCCTCAAGGAGTAGCAAGTCAACCTTGAGCGCACCTTCGGTGGCCGCACAGTTGAGCCAACCGCTTTTGCGCCGGAAGAGCGGACGCAGTATCTGTTCGATTACGTCCTCTTGGAGCATCTTCCAGGTGTCTCGGTCTTCGAGGGTTCCGGCACGGATTGAGGAGTAGCTCACGCCTTCGAGGTCGTTGCACCAGGTGTTGTAAGGAAGGTTGAGGCCGGAGGCGTTCTCCCGATTCAGGTCTTTCTTGAACGGCCCGTATCCGGCGTTTGGCCTGGACGGGTTCGGGTTTTCGTATGCCCAACCCTCGTCCAAGACGAGAGCCTCGCCGACTTCCCTCTCCTGGAACATGTTGCCTTGTTCGTCCTTGTCGCCGACTGCGGCAGGGTCGCCGCCCTCCCTCTTGAAAATGCCGCACTTCATTGCGTCCGCTTTCGCTGCGGTCAGTTCGGCGTTCGTGTAGTCATGTCCCATTTTCAGAGACTTGAGGACTCCGGCGAAGACGGGGAAACCACGCCTTTGGCCGACATACTCCTCGTCGAACAGGTGTAGGATGTACTCTGCCGGAACAATTTTGGTCTCGCCGCTGAACATGCCCGTGGTGGTCATGTTCTTGTAGAAGTGGTATGCGACTGGTCGGCCATCCTCGTCAACCTCTACGCCGTTGTAGATCTTCTTCTCTTCGTCAATCATGTCGATTGCGAGAGCATCCGGCCTTATCGGCATGAGGGAAATGCCAAATGGATTCTTGGCGTTCGGCATTATCTGAAGGATTGCCTCGCCTTCGCGCATCCAGCTGCGGACGGCCTGGACGAGAATCTTGCGCATTGGCTTTCTGCCTTGAATGTCGCAGTACTCCGGCGTCTCGCACCAGAGCTTCCATGCCTTCTCCACCTTGTCTTGGATTTCAAGCGAGGACTCCTTGTCTCCGTTGCTGTAGTTGCACCGAAGCACAATGCCCTTGTGGCCGATGATGTTGTTGGCATACATCTGCAAGGCACGGATTACGAGAGGGTCATTCTTCGCGGCCTCCCGTGTGCGGTTGCGGATTGTCGGCAGTTGGGAAGCCGTGTCGGCTGCGGAAATGCCATAGTCGCCAAACCAGGGCGAGTTCGTCCGCTCATAGCCTGCCGCCTCGAACGAGCGGTAGATGGTGTAGTGACGGGTGACGCGAGGCCGGAATATTCGGGAAAGGAAACTCATGGCATGACTAGCGGCAACCTGTACCGTCCTCTCACCCCGTTGATTTTTGCCTCGACTGCGGCCAGTTCGCCGACGTACTTGTCACGGGTCTTGAGCAACTCGGCGAGGGACGCATAGGAGAATGAGATTCCACCAACGGCTACAGTCTTCTGGAAACCATCTTCAACACCTTCCGCAATGATGTTGTCAATGCGGTCGATGATGGCCTCGAACTGCTCTTTCTTTTGCTGCGGAGTCATGTTTTAATGCGGAATCCCTTCACATATGCGCACCTAGGTGCGGTAGGATTCGCATTAAAACCGTTGATTTTTCGTTAATTTAAGGTGCGGAAAACGAAAAAGGACGGCTATTTGCCGTCCATTTGATAATCATTTATCACCGATTTGCCGATTTCTAGTGCCAACCAGGCATCATTATTCGCCGTCTTGGCTTCGGTTTTGGAGGCTCGACCGCCTCTTTTTCGTCCTTTTCGACGGGCATTTTCGCCGTTTTGGCGCGTTGAACGGACGAAACATCGACCAATTTCTCACCCAACGAGGCCAAAGCTCCACTCAAGGCGACCACATCTCCCATTTCGTTGTGTGAGTTCGTAGTCCAGACGGCGACTTGGCGTCCGCTTGAGGTCAGGTCAACACGGCAGAGACGGTCGGCCACGGCCTGTTCCGCGAATCGCCTGTGAAGAGACCTCGCCGCCTTGTAGAGTTCGGTCGAACCGTCTGCGCCTGGAGGCATGAGCCAACCCTTCTGCGTCCGTATGTGCCAGTAGGTGGAATCCCAATAGCATTCGACCGCACGTCTGTTCCCCTTGGCCCATCTCAAGTCTGATTCCAGTCCGTCAAGGAACCTCGTCGCCCTGTCGGTCGGCAACTTGTAGTCCTTTCCGGCCAAGGCCCGTGCGGCAACCACCCTTCTGTGCTGGTACAGTCGTTGAAGCTCCGGCATGAGGTCTCTCACAACTTGTGTCTCATAGTTTGAGTCAACGGCGATTGTCGCAACTTCATCTCCGTATTGCCGATGACCGCATATTTGGGAGACAAGGGTTGTGATTCCCTTTGAAATCAGGTCTCCGGCCTGGGTCGAGTTCTCCGGCCACACGCAGTCCTTGCCTCTCGGCGTCCACCATCCATAGTCGATGACGGACAATGTGCCGTTTGAGCGGAGAGCGGTCACGCACCATGAAAGCGCATAGCGGTTCACGTCGATTGCCGCGACAATCTTCTTTGCGTCTGCCGGAATCACGCCTCGTCCCGTTCCGCTCATCTTCCTCAGCACGTCTTCTTCGTCAAGGGTGTACGGAGCGTCAGCCGTCCGCGAAACGGGTTCCTGCATGTACTCCGCTTGGAAGGCGGTCATGCCTCTTGAGAGAAGGAGGTTTCTCGCGTGTTGGATTGCCGAGACCTCGTCCTTGGCGTAGAAATGCTCATCGGCAGGGACAATTCCCTCGTCGAGTTTGGCGCGGTTCGCCTCATAGACCTTGTTGGCCGTCCCTGGCTCGACCTCGCCTCGGTTCTCCTGGCCTCGTACCTCGTCATACTCCCTCCACCGCACGTCGGCGTCATCTTGCCAGCCGTTTATGATTCCAACCCTCTGGCCTCTCCATTCTCCGTGAAGCTCTGCGGAAAGGAAGCGGTCGGCCAAATCGTTTTTCTCAATGACCGTCACGGCCATGACCGCCGCAATTTCCTTATCGTGACCTGCGAGACCTAGCACGTCGGAGAGTATCAGCTCCTCCCGTGTGTCAGTCTGTGAGACTGACTTCGCGGATTCGTTCGTCTGGGGATCGTCTAGCAACACGAAGTCCGGCCTCACCCATTGCCCTTTCTCGTCCGCATAGTGCATTCCACGGATTGAGCCTGTCAGTCCGGCACTCTGGACTACCACTCCGCTTGCCTTCGAGTTCGGGATTGTCGGCAAGACGAGCAGCGAGTTCTTCTTCTCCAATTTGGTCGGTACTCCCCTGTAGGTCTGGGAAGCGCACCGCTGCGCCCGTCCCTCGATTGCCAGAAATGGAATGCCGACCTCTGGGAAGTCGGCGACAATCTGTTCCATTGTGAGGTAGGCGAATATGTCCTTCACCAGCCTCTGCGCCAATTCGCCCGTGGCGGCGATGAGGACGAGGTATTTCCGCTTGCCGTAGAGAGCGGCCCATGTCAGCGCACCGACCGCAAGTGCGGTCTTGCCCCAACCGCGCATGACGGCCACGCACTTCTCGCCGCCACGGGCAATCCCGTCCGCAACGTCATTGAGGTACTGGATTGCCGCCGGAGCGAACGGCCTTGTGTAGATTGACGGGAAGTAGTGACGCAGAAACCTCGGCAAATCGGTTTCACAGGCGTCACGTTCCGCCTGGTTCCTCGGCTGCGGCAATGTGCCGGATGAAAGGTGGTGTTGTCGGCAGTACTCCTCGATTGACGCCAGCTTGGAGACGTGTACGGACTTGCGGTCTGCGCCGTCCAAGCCTTTCTTTGCCTTGCCAGATTTGAAGTAGTCGCTCATCCCGTCTTGCGCGTGAGCGCGTTGACCTTACCGTGCGCGTTGGCCATTTGGACGAGTCCTCGCGCAACCGCTTTTTTGTTACTCAGTTTTTTCTCTCGATTTCGCCCGGGGAGGTGCGCCTTTGAGGTCGTCACAGTACCTTCACCGACCTTCGAGACCCTTCGCACTTTTGAGAATTTCTCACGGGTGAGAGGTCGGCGTCAATCGTCATTCATCCCCATGATTCGCTTGATAATGTCGGGTGTGTCCGGCCCACGGAGCGTGTCGAGAAGGCGTTGCACGTCCCGTCTGTCGATTTTCATGTCTGCCGCAATGCGCGTGACGTTGCCGGACTGGAACGCCCAGCCGAGAAGCGCGTCAACCAGGCGAGGGTTCTTCATCCGTAGGAAGTACAGTTCGCGCAAGAACTCGCCGAGGCCTTCGCGGATTCTCGTCACCTCCAAGTCGGTGAGGACAATGTTCTCAATGTCTGGTCTTGGTTCGCTTTCTGCCGGAGCCTCGAACTGTACGCCCTTTTCGACGAGCGAATCAAGAGAGACGGATGCTTTGCGTGTCATGCGTTGTGTACTCCTTTGTTGTGGTCTAGTCTTCCCAAATCCAGCGCAGTTGCTCTGCGTCCTTTGGTTGAAGCGAGAACGGACGGAAGGCCCGTTTGATTGTGTAGACGGGTATCCGCTCGTAGGAAAGCATTGTGTCGAGAACGGTCTGGCAGAAGCCGTCGAGGATCTCTGCGCCGTGCCTCGCCTCGTCAGGTGCGCCGACTTGCAGATTGTTCCGCAGTCGGCCAAGCTCCTCAAGGTAGCCGAAGTATCCCTCGTCCTGGGTGATTGCGTCCGCATACCCTGTGAGACCGTGACAGGCGAAGTGCGCCACGTCAACGAGGAATTGACGCGAGACATACTGCCGCATGTCAGGTGGAAACTGCGAGACCACCCATGAACGGAAGGCGAGGCAGTCCGGCTCGTTCTTGAAGATGTCCTGTAGGAGCATGGAGGTAGAGAAGTTCCGTTCCGAGATTGCGGAGCGGAATGCGTTGATGTTTCGCTTGAGCGCGTGACGCCACTTCTCGAACTTCTCGCCATCGTCAACGACCGACCTCTGGATTTTGTCACGGAGGTTCTCAAGGTAGGCAAGCCAGGAGTCGAAGGAGCCGAAAGGGAAGTACCATTCGCGCCTTTTCGTGTCACGGCAGTACTTGAGCATGGAGGCGTCGCCGTCCAGGGAGAAGTTCTTGTCCGTGCGGAATGCAAGGGTGAAGTCCGGCACTTTCGGCATTTTCGCCTGTGCCTCGGTCATCCTCGGCTGCTTGACCATGACTCGCATTCGCCTACCTGGTTTCATCGAACAGGTCTCCTTGCCGTGGGTCATCGGCGTGACGCTGCGGAGTGACAACCTCGCCGAGGTGGAGCCTCGCTCTCATGTCTAGGTTTGACTCCCTGCGCTTGCACTCCATGAGGATTGAGCGGTCACGGGTTCGGAAAAACGCCTTCTGCCGTTCGCGGAGTTCGAGGTAGTCTGCCAGAAACTGTTTGAAGAGGTCTTCTTCCATGTGCGCCCCCTAGAATGGAACGTCATCGTCCCAGATACCCTCGTCTGCCTTGGCCGGAGGCTGCGCCTGTGCCGACTGCTCCTCGGCCTGTGAGATTGAGACCGCCTTTGGCGAGTCCGTGACCGTCCCGTGGTCGATGAGGTCAACCTTGACGCCGGAGAGCCAATGGCCCACGTCATTGTGGGTCTCGCCCTTCTTGTCCGTCCACTCCCGAATCTTGGAGGTGACACGGAATGCCACGTCCACAATGTCGCCGACCTGGAGCGCGTCAAGCCACGCCGTCTTGTCGGTCTTTCCCTTGTAGAAGGTCACGCACGTCGATTTCTCGTCCTGGAACTGCGACTGCTCCTTTGAGAGTAGCCACAGACGCCGACTGACAATCTCCGTGCCGTCCTTGGCGTAGGTTGTGACGGGTTCGTCAATCTTGGTGACGAACGAGCGCATTCTGCATAGTCCGTTGTCGTTCATTTCCGCTTGTCCTTGCTGTTGTCGCCTTTCTTGGCGTTGAGTTCTGTCTTCTTGCCCGTGTGGCGTTCCATAATCCGGCCCGATTTGACCTCAAGCCAGAGGAAACGCCAATCGGGATGCCATGACCGAAGAATCTTGTACTTGACGAGGGTTTCCCTCTCGGTCGTTTGGGAAGGGAGGCCCCATATGTGTCCCTTCACCTCGATGACGTAGTGGATGCCGTCATGGGTGAAGTCGAAGTCCGGCGTGTACATGACGCCTTCGCCCCTGCCGCCTTCGACGATGACGTAGGAGGACGATTCGTAGCTTTCAATCCATGAGACGCCAAGAGGCTCGACATAGGCCTGGAAGACCTTCGCCTCGGCCTCGCTCCTGATTCCTGGGTAGAGCGGATACCTCGCCTGTAGTTCCTCGCGCCTGTTTCGCGGAATCTCCACGGAGTCACGTTGGTGACGGGTGGCGGCGACGAACAAGGCCGGATTGAGCCGCTTGACGGCCTCGGAGCAGTTTGAGAGGTTGAATCGTCCTTTGCGCATGGTCAGAAGGGTAGTGGCAGTTCCGCTTGTCCGTAGCCGCACTTGGCGACCCATAGACGGTGGAAGAGGTCGAGAGCCTCGCGGAGTGTTATGCACATTGCGCCGTGAGGCCCCTTGGTGATCTTGCATTGCCAGTCGGTGGAGGGAAGGTGCTTCCAGTTGTCCAGGAGCCAAGAGCGGTCACGCCCGTGGAGGATTCCAGAAGCGGTCTTCTCCGTCTTCGTCTGGCAGATGAAGAGTTTCGATATGTCGGCGAGAGGTACGGGTGCGTCGAGCTTGAGAGGGACTTCGCGGAGCCGGATTGCGGTAGTCCGCTTGTGCGAACGGCTGCGGTTCTGCTTTGCCTCCTCTGCCTCGGCTTTGGCGAGTTGGTCACGCAGTTGGCGTTCCCGTTCGTCGAAGTCCATTCTTCCGCGCCGGATTTCCTCTAGTTGCGCCTTGAGTTGTTCGGTGGTTGTTGGCATGGTTGGTGGTTCTCCTGTTGCGTTGTTGTTGGGTAGGTCAAGAGACTCTAACTGCCTGTGCATTGCGGAGAGACCTCCCGACGAACTTCACGGACTTGCACATGCCGTTGATTCTGTCGAGAATGCGGTCTCCATACCGTTCGCGTATGCCCTTGGCCGTCAAATTGGTTGTAATGTGCGTCTGGACTCCTTTGAGCTTTGCACGGTGTTCAATCACCATGGAGACAAGCTCGACCTTCGTGCCGAAAAGGTTTGTCTGGATTTCTGAACCGATGTCATCGAGAATGAAGGTTGAATTGTCCCATTGGGACAACCATGCGTCAATGTCGCTTGGCTTGTTGCCATTGGAGATTTCGGAAGCAGTGAAGAGCTTTCGCGGAATCGCACTGTAGAGCGTCTGGAAGAACATGGTCTTGCCAGTTCCCACATTGCCCGTGATTATGACTCCATAGCCTTCAAGGCAGAGTTTCAGTGCGGCAAGGCTTTCCGTGCTTGGTATGTAGCCAGCTTTGGCCATCATCTTCGCATAGCTTTCGACCTTTGCGGTATCAACCTCTGGCTTTGGTTGCGGCTTGACAAGAGGAGTCACCCTCTGTAGGATTGCATTGAAGTCCATCTTAGAAATCCTCCCTTACTGCGTCCTTGTCGGTTTGGTGAAGAATGTACCCTGGCGGCATTCCATTCTGTGTGGTTGTGGTTGTCTGTGGTGGTTCATCAGTCCATCGGTGTTGGTTGAGCCAAGTGGCGGCATGTGGCTGGAATTGCCCTCCGTCTTTTGTCCATTGGTCTGACTTGCGCCAAGTTTCGACTGCGGCGAGAAGGATGTCCATACCTGGCCAATCCTTGCTCTTCTTAGCCTTGGCAAAGGAGGCCTCTGCGGTCGCTCTGCCGACCTTCTTACCGTAGGCCTCCCAAAAGACCTCGAACTCTGGATCGACAGAGTATATTTTCCTATCCTTACCTCTACTATACTCTACTATACTAGCGTTGGAGGTTTCCGTGTCGAAACCTTCCGCGTTGGAGGTTTCCGTGTCGAAACCTTCCGCGTTGGAGGTTTTTGATTTTGCCGGACGGCCACCTTTCTTTCCTCCTACTATCTTTGCGTACAAGGTTCTAAAATTGCCTTGGAGCGCAAGCCATGCGTCTAGGTATTCGGGAGGAGGATCTGTAATGTCAAGATCGCCTCGCCATGCGTCGAGAAGTGCCAGAATGAGAAAAGCGGCCTTTGGCGGGTCGGTTCTTGCGGCATTCTCAAGTAAAGGGATGAATTGAACTGGGATTATGGGACTGTGCGTGTTGTCCATCGCTAAACTCTCACTTTCGAGGTTTTCGTTATGAAAACCTTCTGCGTTTGAGGTTTTCGTGTCGAAACCTTCTGCGTTGGTGGTTTTGAAGACGCACCCGGCACACGGACATGGGTTGCCACATGTCCATGTGCCGGATGATTGGTTTGTGCTATCCCTCGAATGCCGCATTGGCGAGGATGCCCAGAACCTCGTCCTCCCTCTCTCCGCACAAGTTGTAGCGGATGATTCCTACCAAGGCCTTTGCGTCGCGCAAAGCGATGACTGGTTCCAGCAGAGTTGTCACGACCTCCAACGCCGTGAAGGTCTCCTCTAACTGTCGGTTCTGCGCCTTGGTCAGTCTCTTGAGGTTGCGGTATGCGTGTCCAGTAATCTGGACGGTGATTCCGTTCGTGTCCTCGTTTATGGACACGGCGTCTGCATTGTTCTTCATGTGG
>JAEEGL012286958.1_pt1 | contig 36509 bp, 25 predicted proteins | sample 9134231 | NCBI WGS metagenome assembly JAEEGL01 (sample SAMN16246548, study PRJNA631951) | gut metagenome | biome: gut microbiome; feature: rumen; material: fiber-attached | host: Bos | place: Iran: Karaj | collected 2018-10 | reverse complement strand
GCCAGCTCGCCGAGGTCGTCCTCTTCCTCGGCTCCGTCCCGCCCGACCTCGTCGTCAAGCTCGAGATCTTCGTCGCCGGCGTGTTCTTCGAGGACGGCACCCGCCTCCGCGACCTCACCGCCGCGGACTTCGACGAGGACGGCGTCTGCCGCATCCGCTTCCTCCGCTCCGCCGGCATCACCACCTCCGTCTGCCACTACACCCGCTTCTACCAGGGCGGCGTCAAGATCGGAAGCCTGTGAGGCGACGGCCGGTCCGCGCGGCGGGCTCCCGCCCGCTCGCGCGGACCGGCAGACCTCACACGCGTTCTATCGAACAGTCCTCCGACCATCCAATGCGTTTCCACCCCGTCAGAACCGATTCCCGTTCCGGCCCCCTCCGAGAGGGGGCTGCCGCGCGTAGCGCGGCCGGGGGAGTATTCCGTGCGGCGCACGGCCATTTTCATTTGCCGTTTGTGGACAATTGTGGACATTGGGAGTTTGTGGACAATTCAAAACCTGTTCACGTTTTTCACGCTTTTCACGGTATCTTCCTCGCCGCGCTCCTTGCGTTTCCCGCCGTCGTCCAGGCCGGCCCCCTCGTCGAGGGGGCTGTCGAGCGAAGCGAGACCGGGGGAGTCTCTCCGGATGGGTCTCTCTGGTCTCCCTCCACGCCCTACAGGACCCGCCTCGACTTCATCCATTCCCTCGGTCCCAACCTCTCTCCCGCCCAGACGGACGGCCTCGTCGCATACCTCTCCGCCCCCGACCCCTCGCTCCGCCCCGACCGCGAGGCCGCCCTCAAGAACGACGTCTGGAACCTCCTTCGCGAGCAGACCGTCCTTCCGACGAACCTCGTCCCGACGACGATCTCCGTCTTCCGCGCGCACGAGCAGTCGCCTACCGTTCTCGACTACTGCATCCAGCACCTCGGCGCCGTCTCGGAGCGCGTCGAGGACCCCGCCGCGCTCCGCGATCTGCGCGAGTGCCTCGAGGAGGCCTCGCGCGAAACCTCGCGCCCGTATGCCGGCACCGCGCTCATCGCGCTCACGCACGTCCCGGCGCCCGGAAGCCCCGACCGCACCTTCCTCCTCGCGCGCACCCTCGCGCTCGCCTCCGATCCCGCCGCGCATCCCGCCGCTTGCGCGACCGCCCTGCAGATCGGCGCCGAGCAGGGCTTCTCCGGCGTCCTCCCGCACGTCCGCGCCATCCTCGCCGATTCCTCCCACTCCGCCACGCTCCACATCTCCGCGCTCGCCGCCCTCGGCGCCCTCGGCGACTCTGCCGACCTCGCCCGTCTCGACGCCTTCGCCTCCGCACATCCTCATCCCCGCTTCCGTCCCGCCCTCGCCGCGGCGCGGAAAAAACTCTCGGAGAAACAACGGCAATGAGATCAAAACTGGAATTCCGTGTCTTCCGTGTGTTCCGTGGTATGTTCGCCACTGCGGCCTTGGCGCTCCCCTCGTCCGCCGCCGTCGTCCTCGATCCTGCCGAGTTCGACTTCGGCGAGCGGACGGAGATCGCGCGGCCGGTGCTGACGGCGGCGCTACGGAACGACGGCGAGCGGACAGTCCACGTGACCGACCGTATCCGCACGTGCGTGTGCGCCGAACTGGAGCTATCCACGACGAACCTCCCGCCCGGCGGTTCGGCCGAGGTCCGCTGCACGCTCGACCCGAACGTCTTCTCGGGTCCGTTCCTGAAGACCTTCTTCCTCAAGACCGACGACCCGGCCACGCCTTCGATCACCGTTCCGATCCGCGGCTCGGTCCGCGAACTCTGGAAGGTCGAGCCGGACAAGTGGCACCAGCTCCGCGCGAGCGACACGAACGCCATTCTCCGCGTGAAGGCCGCGCCGGACGCCCCCGCGCTCGTCCGCACCGAGATCCTCGGCCCCGTCGGCGCGTCGTTCGAGCTGCGCCCCGCCGGCGAGCGCGAGTTCGACGCCGTCTTCGCGCCCGGCGACCTGCCGCGGGGCCAGCACCACTGGACCGTGAACCTCTATCCCGAGGGCGCCGAAACGCCCGCCCTCGGCCTCCACCTCGGCCAGCAGGTCGGCGAACACTGGAAGTGCGTCCCCGCCCGTCTCCGCGCCCCCGTGGACGGCAGGGACTTCGTCGCCGACCTCCTCGTGAAGCCCGCCGACGGCAAGGACCTTCCCGCCGACGTCGACCCTGCCGCGATCACGATCTCCCCCGCCTGGGACCACGTCTCCATCGAGCCCCTCGGCCCGCCCACCTGGCGCGGCATCCCCCTCCGCCTCGTCGTCGGCGCCGAGATGGTCTCCTCCTGGGAGTTCCCGAAGACCTTCTACCTCACCATCCCCGGCCACGGTGCCGCCTCCGTCTACTTCGAGAAATTCGTCCCGATTTCCGACAACAACAACAAAACCCGATAATCAAGGAGTCCACAATGAAACTCGCCCTTCGAAACGCATTCTGCCGATTCGTTGGCCTTGCGACCGTCTGTTTGCTTGCGGTTCCGCTCGCCGGTCACGCCGCCGTTGCGGAAGATCCGGACAACGATCCAGAGGAGGATCCGCCCAAGGAGTGCGAGTCCACGACGGCGACGTCCTGTGACTGCGAGTCCGGGGAGGACACGATCGAGAACGGCTGCGTCCTCGTGACGCTCGATCTGGGCGCCACCACGCCGTGGACCGGGGCGATGCCGGTCCGGCTCAAGATCCACACGCGCGAGTCGGGCCCGTCCCTTTCGACCCCGGAGCAGCTCAAGCTCGTCCTGGGCTACACGCTGATGAAGCTCGGCTCCGACCGGACGTCCGCGGGCGCCCCGGCGACCGTCGAGTTCGCCGAGCCGACAGGGCGCACCGTCCGCTTCCGGTTCGCCGAAGGCTCGTCCGTCGGCGTCCCGCTGCTCGCCCTTCCGGCCGATGGCAACGTCCGTCTCCAAATGGTCGACGCGGAGGGCTGGGCGACACTTTCCGCCCCGGCCTTCTACGATCTCCATCCCGGCGACGGCTCCGTCTGGCGCTATTCCGCCTCGCCCGCCGCCCCCGATTTCGGGGCGCTCGTCTGCAAGACCGATCCGCGCGGCGTCGTCCGCACCTGGGAGGACATGGGCGTCACGGTCCTGCGGGACGCCGCGGGCCGCCTTCGGCAGGTCGCGACCCGCACGCGGCTGGCCGACATCGTGGCAGAGTCCGACGCGCACTACGCCGTGACGGTCTTCCCGCTCGCCGGGGAACCCGACGTCGACCCCGACACGGGCCTTCTCGTCCCGCCGGCCCTGGCACCGGTTCGCGTCCTCGACGTCCGCCGCGGCGCCTCCGAGCAGGAGCTCTTCGTCGGTCTCCGCAAGGGCACGGGCGACATCCGCACCTACCGCTACGAGGCGAAGAACGGCGACTGGGAGCTATCCCTCCCCTCCGGCCTCGTGGACGCAAGGGAACTCTACTACAATGCGGACGAGACCGGCGCCGTCCGCCTCCACCTCATCCGGGATGCATCGGGGGCGCTTCTTCACCGGACGGAGCGCAGCTACGCGGACCGTCCGTGGGGCTGGGCGCTCACGAACAAGGTCGAGGGTCTGGACGGCGAGCTGAAGAACGTTACGAGCTGGTCCTACGTCGCCGACGGCCCGAACCAGGGCAAGGTCGCCGAAAAGACCGAGCCGAACGGCAACCGCATCGTCTACGAATACGACGCGCAGAACCGCGTCGTCTGCGAGTCGATGCCCCTCATCGAGGAGGAGACGCTCTATTCCTACGAGCCCGTCGACCCCTCCGATCCGCCGCTGCTCTGCGACACGCGCCCGCGCTGCGTCGTCCGCAAGATGCAGGGCGTCGAGATTCAGCGCACCTACTACGTCTACGGCACGAACGGCGTGGACGTGGTCGAGCGCGTCGGCGAGCAGGGCGCCGCCTACGGCGGGACGAACGTCCTGCGGACCGTCACGACCTATTACCCCGTCACGGGGGCCGTGACCGACGGACTCGTTCAGTCCGTCCGCCACGAGGACGGCACCGTCGACGACTACGCCTACGACCTCGCGGACGGTGTCTGGACCGAGACCGTCACGCACGTCCACGAGCAGGCGCCGGACATCGTCCCGATGCGGACCACGCGCTCCGTCCGCGTCTACAACGCCCTCGGCCGGCTCGTCGATTCCCGCACCGACCTCTGCACCGCCGGCGTCGAAGACCTTGTGCCGCAAGCCGACTGGACGCCCATCGAGCGCCTTCAGTATGCCTACGATATCGACGGCAACGAGATCCGCCGCGAAGACCTCCCCGGCCGACTCTGGACCGCCGAATGGGCCGGCAACTGCTGCGGCAAGGTTTCCGAAACCGACTGGCAGGGCATCACGACGACCTACGCCTACGACATCGAAGGCCGCGTCATCGCGAAGCAGACCGGCTCTATCCTCACGGAAACCGCCTACGACGCGCTTGGCCGCGCCACCAACGTCGCGCGCCGTGGTATCGCAACGGCCGACCGTCCCGCCGCGACCGTTCATCCGTCCAGCTTCGCTTACGACTCTCTCGGCCGGGAAACGATGAGCGAAGGCGAGGACGGCATCCGCCGGCTCTTCTCCTACTCCTATCGACCCGAAGGCGGCGAAGTCCGCACCGTCACGGAAGCGCCCGGCACGGATTGCGAGCGCGTCACGACCATCGTCTCCGACGCCGCCGGCCGCACGATTGGCGAACTCCGAAATGGTATCCTTCGCCGATCAATCGTCTACGCTCCGCTCCTTGAAACCATCTACGATGGATCGAAGGGACCGAACAGTCCCGTCTGGCGCGAAACTAACCACGACTTGTTCGGCCGTCTCGCCGAAACGCGCAAGCCCGGCTTCGGGGGGGCCGTTCTTTATTCGCGCAATGCCTTCGACGCATTCGGCAACACTGTCGAAATCGAAGACGGCTACACGTCCGCGGCGCCCGGATTCGTTCCCGTCGTGACGAGCCGACGCTTGTCGACCTTCGACGAATTTGGCGGCCTTGCCCTCTCCGCCGAGGATGTCAATCGCAATGGCCGGATCGACCTTGCCGGTCCGGACGTGGCCATCTCGAACGTTGTCGGCCATACCGTTGCGAATGGATCACTCTGGTCGACAAGCGAAGCATTCGTGTTCCCGGACGAAGGCTCGGACTGTTCTGTCTCTACGGGTCGTAGTCAAATACGCCTGACGGGACTTGGAGGCATTGAAGAAACGCAAGCGATTGGAAATGCGATCCTGACTTCGGAAGCCATTGCACTGGATGTTCTCGGCAATGCAACGAAGGAATTGCAGTTTGTCAACCGAGGGATGCGGAAGGTTTTGAACACGCGTCAGCTTCCGACATCGAATGTGTCGCAGGAAACCGTCACGGAATCTGGGGCGATTGTTTTGTCCCGTTCCCCGGAAAACGTCACGACCACAAATCGTTGCGACGCGCTTCTTCGCCACGTGGCGACGGTCGATTTGTTCGGCAACTCGACGTTGACCGAGTATGACGAATTCGGTCGCCTTGCATGGCGGGAAGATCCATCCGGCGCCCGGACAACCTATGACTACGACGCGCTCGGACGCCAAGTTTCCGTCACGGATGCCCTTGGCAACGAGAAGACGACGGTCTTCGACGTGGATGACAACGCGGTTTCCCTCCGCGGCGCGCAATATCCAGTTGACTACTCCTACGACGAGTATGGTAGAATGCGCGCCATGACAACCTACCGCACCGAAAACCTCGCCCACGGAGACGTGACGACCTGGCTCCGCGACAAAGCCACGGGCCTCGTCACGAACAAAGTTTATGCGGACGGAAAAGGTCCCATGTATGCATACGCCCCAGACGGAAAGCTGACACGGACGACTTGGGCCCGCGGCGCGTGGTTCGAAAACGTCTACGATGGACAAGGGCGCGTCGTCCAAGTTCTGCACGACGACGCAACGCTCAATGCGGTGATGGCATACGACCGTCTCGGTCGCCTCGTTTCGTCGTCCGTGCCCGCGGCGTCCTACCGCTACACGCTTGACCTCCTTGGCCACGCCACGAACGAAATTGCCATCATCACTGGCGTTACCAACACGATAATCCGAGACTACGACGCATTCGGCCGGCAATCTCGTCTCCGAATTGCCGACTCCGATTACGACGAGTCCTTTTCCTACGATGACCTCGGTCGTCTTTCCGTCATCGGCATTCCCGACTCGACCATCACCTACGCCTACACGCCCGATTCGCTCGACGCCGGCTATTCCGTCCTCACGCCGTCGAACGCGGTCCTTACACGCGCACTAACCCGTGATCCTCTGCGTCGGGGGCTGATTGCCTCCGTGTCGAATCGCGTGAACGGCGTCGATTCAGGCTCGTCTTTCGACTACACCTACGATGCGCTCAAACGCCCGGTCGCGCGCAATCTCGACGCCTTCGGCTACAACGCCCGCAGTGAAGTCTCGTGGGCGCGTTATGGAACGAACACTCTTACCGACATTTATGACTATGACTTAATCGGAAACTTCACCTCCAACCGCCTCGGCGGCGCATGGACACAGTTTGCGGCCAACGAACTCAACGAATACGCTACCATCACGGATACGGTAACTCGTACACTCGCCTACGACTTCGACGGCAACCTCATCACCAATGGTGGTTGGTCTTACGGATATGATTCGGAAAATCGGCTGGAGACGGTTTCTCTAGAAGGAGTTACTGTTTTGAAAAATTTCTACGACCCTATGTCTAGACGAATCGGCTCGTTTTCCGGCGAAACCCTTGTACTTCTGAATTATGACGAATGGAATGTTCTTCAACAAGATAGGCTTTCGACGACATCTAACCAGAGAATTCCATTCTACTGGGGAAAAGAAACGTCTGGAAGACTTCATGACTCCGGTGGCGTCGGAGGTCTTCTTTGTTCATTTGAAAACGGGGGCCCTCACTACGCCGTATATGATAATAACGGAAATATTACGGGGTATCAAGACGCTTCTGGGCAACTCGTCGCCCAATACTATTATGATGCGTTTGGCAGTGACATTAAGCAAACTGTTCACACGACGTCAGATTTCGTTTATGGTTTTTCAACCAAATCAAGGCACAATGTTTCAAAGCTCTACTATTTCGGATTTCGATTCTACGATCCTTCCTTGTCGCGTTGGTTGAATCGAGATCCAATATGCGAAAAAGGCGGATCGCAAAATATATTTCTTTTCTGCGAAAACAATGCCGTAAACACATATGACATATTGGGACTGTCGAGTCGCAGATGCAAATCTTCCTATGATTTCGTTGATCATGGATGGGATTATACAAAGTCCATCACTGGACCGTACTCAATAACGAAAACAGTCGGAACCTTTTCGCAATCCACTACCGTATCAAATTCTTATTACCCTAGGCATTGGACATACGGCGTAACATTGTCGTGGATTTCAAATTTTCGCGTCGACTGTTGCTGTCGGAATGAAAAATACTATCCCGCATTCCAGTTGAAAATCGAATCCAAATCATGGATCCTCGATTCGGAAGATCCAGCATGGCAAGTCGATCATGTGCGAAATGTCTCCGACCCTAAAGTAAGGCAATATTGGTATCATTCGTGGGAATGGCAAAGAAGATGGAGAGTTCGTGATCACGAGCAAGCGCATAGGACCCATGCAAAGAAAAACTTCAAATTGATGAGTGAAGCTCTTAAAGCGCATGAATCTGATTCCTTTGACGCTTACGACGAATGTCTCAATGCTGCTGCGATCTATGCCATTGTAGAATACCAAGCATTCAATGCAAACGAGGCCACGGACGCCGCCGCGGTCGAAAGGGGGGAATACTGAATGAAACATCTGCAAATTTTTGTTGCGGCGGCAGTTTTCGCAACGGCCGGATGCGTAACACAATGTCAGGATAACGATTTTGGTTGCATGCGGGAAAGAAGTGATTCTCCGTATCTAACGGAACTAAACTCTTGGAGAAAAATTTCTTTTCCGGATTCAAACTTGTCGATTGTTTTTGAAAATCCATATGACCAAGGGTTCCTTGATGGGAGACTCTGGTATAAATACACATTAACGCTCGTCTTTTCTCCTGTCATTAGTTGCCATATGGAAACCTTGTCATCTTATGAATGTGGTTGGAAGGATGGAGAAAGATACGAATTTGAACAATTTTTCAAGGGACAACAATACAATGGTGAAGAAACAGATGTAGTGTTACACTTCAGCCGCTCTATGCTCCTTGCGGAGGGTGTCAATCCTGACATTTCCTTTCCTCCGGAAATTCGGCAATATCTCCCAGTTGTTGAAATAACATCGAACCAAGTTCAAGAACCAGAGTAAAGAAACACGAGGAACGATAACATGAAACACGTGGGAAACAAGTTGCTGCATGACCTCGAAACCCTGCGGCAAGCGGGAAAATTCGGAACGGGAGCGCTTTCACCGGAGGAGCGCGACGGTCTGATCGCCAAGTTGGACGACATCGCATCAAGATTGGATGCCCGTCTGCAGAATCCTCCATCGAAATACGGAAAAATGCGATATCCACGAACCAGGGGAATGAGCCAAGAGTCATTCGTTCTTAACATTCTATTCTCTTGCTCGAATCAAAAGGAGGCCAATTGCTACGCAGCGACGATGCTGTGTGCATTATCTTTTGTGCAATGGTGCAAGGAATCGATTTTGAACGGATGCCTCCCCGGAGAACTGATTCTTCGGGCCTCCTTGGAATTTCACACTTGGCAGGTTTTGGAGGGCGATTACTTTACCGAGGGCTTCATCTCAAATGCCCCGCTTTCGATTTTTCATTACCGAAACATTGAGGAAACGGCGTTGTTCGGCCGTCCGATCGACGCCCAAACAGGTCTCCTGCTCTCACTTTTCGGCTTTCGGCAGGCATTCGAGAACCGATGCAAAGGAATGATTGGCTATTTGGGAGCGGACCCGGTTTTGAAATGTCACGATGAAGTTTTTGCCGAAGTGCTGAGCGCTGCCGACGGATTGAACGACCACACGACTGATCCACATGTTCCCATTCGTGAACTGGCGAAATTGGCGGATTGGACGAATATCTCGATCCACAACCAGATCATTCCGCCATCGTGGACGATTTGGAAACTATTCAATCTTTCGAGATGGTTTTTCACGCCGCCGAAAGTAGAAGACGAAACGCGGGCATGGAACATATACGGCAATTTTTCCTGTTCGGTCGGCGCTTTGCAAACGATGCGGGACGATTTCGTTTCGCGTCTTCGGCTGGCTGCACAGAAGCGTCCAAATCACACTCTGCGCAAGCATACATTGTATTGGAAAAACCGAGAGAACCAACTTGAATTGGTGATTGAAGACAAAGACGAGTTGACGAAACTCAAGGACAAGACTGTTGTTACGATTTGAATAGGATTTCCGGCCAATTGCCAGTTTGACATCGGAGCCGTTTTACGCATCGGAAAATCAGGCGGGGCCGCGTCCGCCTTGACCTGCGTCAACAACCACGTATCCCCAGGGAGACGCGGACGCGGCCCCGCCCGAGACTACCAGCGCCGCATCATGTTCCCGCGGTATGCGCGCCAGTCGCAGCACTCGACCACGACCGAGCGCTCGGGGAGGCGCCGCATCACGTAGACCCACGCCTCAACGCGCGAGCCGTCCTCGAGCCGGACCGGGATGCGCTCGCGGCCGTAGAGGTTCGCGCTCCCTCGCCTCCGACCCCGCCACCCCCACGCCCCTCCGCCTCGCCGCGTCCCACGCGGTGGAGACAGTCGCGGAAAGGTGACGGGTAGCCGCCGAATGTGATGCCGTTTCTCCGCATTTCCACCGCCCCGCATTTGTAGCATATTTGTAGCATTTTTCCTCTTGACATCCTGGTAGAATCCTGCCTCGTCCGCGCGGGTTCCGCCCTCACGGCATCCACAAACTAACCCCAAAACAACATCAACCAACAAACAGGAGAAGCAATAATGTCTCTCATTCATGTTCTAGATTCATTCTCGAAAGGCGGTCTGACCGGATCTCAGGCGCAACAACGCGACTGGTCGCCATACGTGGTTCACTTCACGAGTTGGTCTGCCATGGCCCCTTTTCGCGAATTATTCGAACGTCCATTGGTTGTTGATGCCGTCGATCAACTGCCGGACTTTGTTCACACTGCGTTGGTACAGGCCGACAAACTATCATTCGCATCGTTTTCTGCGGTCCTCAACTCTGGCTTCATCCGCGCGCAATCACCAAGCGAGAAAGACAACATTCCCCCTTGCGTTTGTTTCTCCGAGTGCAACCTGCCTGGATTAATTGGACACTCCGAGCGGTATGGACGGTTTGGGTTCGTGTTTTCGAAAAGCGACATCTTCTCCCCGCCACTCAACGGAAGGCCCTGCCTATACATGGACTCGGAGACATACGGCCTCGTCGACCAGACTTGCTCTCATTCCGGCTCTCCGGTTCGAAATCGCCTGTTTGGCTTGTCGAACGTCCTTACAATGCCGGGGAACGGAAAAGTCCAGGATTTCACCCACGAGCGGGAATGGCGGGTCTTTTCCGATGTCCCGCTCGAAAAACTCCGCGCCGTTTTGTGCCCTCTGGACTACCGCGAATCCGTCGTATCGGTTCTGGCGCGAGCGCATCGAACACCCGGGGCAAAGGAATCCGCAAACGAAGACACCGAGGCGCAAACTGTGGAGCAATCGTTCGCGATGGTTCCCGTCATTTCCATCGACATGCTTTCCGACTGGGGCGCTTGAAAGCGTAGCGAGTCACTCCCCACGCAATTCCTCCGCCTCGCCGCGTCCCACGCGGCGAAGGCGATCGAAGGCAGGTGAGACATCGCCTCGCTTCCGCGGCGCAAAACGCCCCCCGCAATCCGGCATCTCACCCCTCTTTCTCCCCAAAAGCCAAGCCGAAATTGTTGCACAAATGTTGCTAACGGTTTGCTTGACACTATGGTAGAATATTTGTTCACAACCGCGGGGAACGCCCCTTGGGCAAACCGCAATCAACCACAACAAATAAATGGAGAAACAAAATGGCCCAACAAACATGGTCTGGTCCGCTCGTTTTCAATCGCGACACAATCAATCGTATGGTCGAACCGAATCGGATTGGTGCATACGTTCTTCTTCGCTACGACGACCAGTCAACTCCTTGGTACTACGTTGGTCGTTCCGACACCGATTTGCAACGGAGGCTGCTCCAACACTTCGACAATGGAGAACCCTACTCCAAATTCTGGTTTCGATACGAGACATGTGTACGCGACGCATTTTTCGCAGAATGCTACGCTTGGCATGATTACAAGGACAACGGAACCAACCTGGACAACACCATTCATCCCGATACTCCTTCGGGATCGGTCCGCATCCATTGTCCGGTTTGCAATGAATGAACTGGCGGGATCCTCAAATAGGAAACGACATGAACACTACTCCGTCGTACTACATCATCGCATACGATCTTAACAAGCCTCGTAAGGACTACCCGGGCCTGGAAGAACAGATCAACAAGTTCGCGGCACAATGCTGGATACTTGAATCGACTTGGATCGTAAAAACCAGACATACATCCGCCGAAATCAAAAAGCTCTTGTCCGCAGCAGATCGAAACGACGGCGTCTTCATCGCAAAAATTGACATCGTCTCTTGTGCGGGACGTCTGAGTGACGAAGCGAAGAAATGGATCAACGCGCAGATTGGTGCCGTCTAATCCGTCACACAGCGAGCGGTCGAAGCGGAACGCTTCGCCCGCTCGCTGTTTCCTCTGCGCCGCCCGTTGCGGAGCAACCAAATGCTGTAGCGATGCCGAGTACACCCACGCGCAACCCAAGTTGTTCGACAACTCAGTCAAAGGAAATCCACAAATGAACAAACAAGACAAGAATTCCCAAAAGGAGGTGGATGATCTTGACTCGATCATCCAGTTCAAGCGCGGATCTGAAAGTAAAAGGGTTTCCTTGGGGGAACTCAAAACAGAAATGGCAAAAGTCCTTCAAATTGAAAACTTAAGTTTTCTCATTGGTGCTGGTTGTTCTAGTTGTGTTGATATAGCTCCCGATGGGAAAGAAGTGGAGTTGGGCATACCAGTAATGGCGCCTCTGTTTGACAACTTTGTCGCAACATATCCTAATTTCACAATTGCAGAACACGCCATCCAAGAGTTTTTGGGAGCGGACAAAAACCTTGAACGGATAATGGAGATTCTTGTGGCTGCCTCAGTTTTGTCCATTAACGGAATCAATCTGGTCGACACTCAAATTGACAACAAAATCAAAACGGTCAAGGCGTTTATTTCCGAGAAAATCCATTCTGGGCGAAATTCTCGCGCTGTTCTTGATATCTACAAAACGTTTTATCAAAGAATCTCTCATAGGAAACGGATTTCGCCGATCAGCATTTTCACAACAAACTATGATTTGTACAATGAAACCGCATTGGATGAATTGGGCTTCTTGTACAATACGGGTTTTGTTGGAACCTATAGACGGAAGTTTTCACCGAAGAGTTTCAATTTCACCTATGTGGACAGTATGAACCTACAACGGAATGTATGGGAAAATGTTCCGACTTTCTTCAACATTGTAAAACTTCATGGTTCCATCTCCTGGACAAAAAAAGAGGAAGAAATCTGGGAAACCTCCCCAGACTCTTCGGGTTCCGAAGATGAATCGTCCCGTGTGATGATCTACCCTACGCCAATAAAAGATCGAAGTACACTGATGACACCGTATTCCGACTTGTTTCGTGTAATGGAAAACAGGCTTCTCCAAAAACACAGCACACTGGTTGTTCTCGGGTATGGGTTCGGAGATGAGCATATCAACCGAATCATCTTGAACGGACTGTCCATTCCTACTTTCAATCTTGTCGTTTTTGGAAAAGGAGAAAACATTACAAAACTGGAAAATCTTCGCGATGACAGAATCGTCATTGTCAATTCAGAAAACAGAATCCATTACTTCAAAAATTTTACGGAAAACGTACTGCCATTGCCACATCCCGACATTCAAGAAAACCTGTCCCAATCGCCCATTTCGGGAATCCAGGCCAGTTTTGACCATTCCACTTCCCCGGAGCACAACCGATGAACAGCAGAACGATTGGAAGAATTGTTTCCATCGGTCAACGCGGAGTCTTTGCCGAGATCTTCGAAGATATGGGGCAATATGTCAATACGACCGATGGGCCTCGCTTTGTCGGCGAAGTTGGATCCTACATTTCCATCCACGACATCGGTCGGACTATAGTTGCAGAAATAGAAGGCATCGAAGATTCTCCCGAGAACGTTGGCTCTGAGTTTAGCAAGCCGAAAAGCACACGACGGCTCGCCTTGGGATTGGTGGGCGAAATCAACGATGACGTTTTTTGTTTTGGTGTCTCCAAGATGCCGTTGATTTATTCTGAAGTTAGCATCATTTCTCAAAATGAAATGCGAAAGATGCTTGAGACAACGAAAGCCGAAATCGAAGTTGATCACGACAAGCACTCGACTCGGGCAAAACAACTATCAATCGGCAACTCCGTTATTTTTCCCGAGTACGACGTTCGTGTTGATATTGACAAGTTTTTTGGATTTCATTTCTCTGTTTTTGGAAACACCGGAGCCGGCAAATCAAATACCGTCGCTAGACTTCTCCAGAACGTTTTTGCAAAACAGAACTACTCTGCAGTTGGTGCAAAGTTTGTTGTTCTGGATTCAAACGGAGAATATGCAAAAGCGTTTTCAAAACTAACGGAGACCAATCCTGACATAGAATGCAAAGGATTGACTGCCACAGATGAAACAGTCCAAAACCGACTTGAATTGCCTGTCTGGGCTCTTTCGGTTGATGATTGGGCTATTCTTCTCCATGCTTCGGAGAAAACGCAGTTCCCCGTCTTGAAACGAGCCATTGACATCGCCAAAGTTTTCTTTCAGAATGGTTCTGACGACCAGGCCATCAAAACAAAAAACCATCTTCTTTCCACGGCACTTATCGGAATTTTGAACAGTTCAGATTCCTCTCCTTCGAAATCCGACAAAATCAAAGCGATTCTTTCGGTGTTTCATACAGAAGCAATATCGCTTGACACAACGATTTTTCTTGACGGGAATCAAGGAACCTCTTTTTCTGAATATTTGAAAATCTCCTATGGAGAAATGAAAGGTATTGAAACACTCGTTTCTTGGCTCTCTTCGTTTGTCAATCCTGATGGTATTTCACAGCTTCGAGTCTCGCAACTGGTCCCGTTCTCGCTAAACGATTTTTCTGAGGCGTTGGAATTGGCAACTTTGTACGAGGGAAGTGTAAGCTCACAACGAATTCAAGAATACACATCGACACTTGCCATTCGTCTCCAATCTTTGCAAGACGGTGTCGTGGGGAGCCTTCTTTCAAAGACCGGTTTTACGACAGTTGACGATTATATGACATCAATTCTTGGAAGCAACCAATTGTTGAACATAGATATCAGTTTGTTGGATGATGCAACGGGAGAAGTCGTTGTTAGAGTTTTCGCTAAACTGTTGCTGGACTATCTTCGAAAACGACGAATCAAAGCGGATTGTCCCATAAACATGATTGTCGAGGAAGCTCATCGTTTCATCAGAAACGAACAGAGCTATGGTGTTCTTGGTTACAACATCTTTGAACGGATCGCTAAAGAAGGACGCAAGTATGGTTTACTTCTGGGCATTTCGTCGCAACGTCCAAGCGAATTGTCAAAAACGGTTGTTTCTCAGTGTAGCAATTTCATCATTCACCGTGTTCAAAATCCAGACGATTTGGATTACATATCGAGAATGGTCCCATATGTCAATCGTTCCACCATCAATAGATTGACTTTCCTGCAAACCGGGCATGCACTTGTGTTCGGATCGGCCATCAATCTTCCGACTTTAACCACATTCAAACTTGCAATTCCATCTCCGGACAGCGAGAATGCTCGCATCTCGGAAAAATGGTACGTACCCAAAGACCAATCTTGTTTGCAATAATCTCAATGGGAAAACATAGCGGGCGAATCGGTCGATTCGCCCGCTTCTCGTCGCCTGCGTTCGGAACAGATCCGGCCGCCATTCCCCCGACGGGACCGGGCAAAGACTTCAAGCCGACGCCTCCGGGCTTCGTCATCGCCGACTACCGCAAGGCGTGCCTTGCCGGAGTCCCGAAACAGGATTCTGACCGACGTTCTTGTGTCCGAAGTAGCCAATCAAGCCCAGGCGCTCCACCCGGCTTCGGAGCGCCGCGAAACTAGAATGCGTCCAGCGGCGGACGGCCCGGGACGAGGGCGCGGAGGAAGTCCTCGACGGGAAGGGCGAGGACGCCGTCGGACAGGAACCGCTCCTTTCCGCGATAGAGCAGGACGGACCGGGCTTCGGGATAGTCTTCCCGGAAGGACTTGAGGCCGGAGAAGTCGTCGGGGCGGAGCGTGGCCGCGTTCTTGACCTCGATTGCGGCGAAATCGCGCTCGCCGTAGAGGACGAAATCGACCTCGACGCCCGCTTTGGTCCGCCAGTAGCCGAGCGAGTCGGGCGCGCCGGAGTAGTCGTTCCACGCCCGGAGATGCTGGAACACGAGCCCTTCGAGGGCGGCGCCGTCGATTTCCGACGGCCGGTCGAGCGGCCCTTTCGGACGGAGGGTCCGGAAGACTCCGCAGTCGAAGAAGTAGAACTTCTCGTGGGAGACGAGCGTCCGCTTCGCGCGCTTGGAGAACACGGGAAGACGCGCTGTGAGGAGCATGTCGCGCAGAATGGCGAAGTAGCCGTCCACGGTCGAGCGCTTGACGCCGCTGTCGCGGGCGATGTCGCTGACGGACAGGACGGACGCCTGGGAGAAGGAGGCCGCTTCGAGAAAACGGGCGAAGGCCTCGAGGTTCCGGATCAGGCCCTCGGTCGTCACTTCCTCCTGGACGTAGAGGTCGAGATAGGTCCGGAGAATGTCCTGCGCGTCGCTTTCGGACTGCTTCACGACAAGCGGAAGCATGCCCTGCCGCAGGGCGCGGTCCAAGGAGAAGTCGCGTCCCATTTCGCTGGCGAGAAAGGGGTGGCAGAACCGCTGGACGGCCCGTCCGCCGAGAAGATCCGCATCGCCGGTCCGTTTCAGTTTGCGGGCGCTGGATCCCGTAAGGACGAACCGGACGCCGGGATTCTCTTCGATGAGTTTGTGGATGACGTCCAGAAGGGCGGGGACGCGCTGGACTTCGTCGATGACGAACGTTCCTTCGCCTTTTCCTCCGGCGACGATGTCGATCAACCGCTCCGGGCGGGCGAGGAAGGTCCGGCGGACGGACGGAACGAGCAGGTCGATGACGTGGGCTTCCGGGTACGATTCTTTGAGCCACGTGGTTTTTCCGGTTCCGCGGGGGCCGAACAGGAAAAAGCTGCGATTGGAACCAAGGATGAAGCGGGATTTGTCCTTCATGGGCGTGAATCTACCGATTTCCGGATTGAATGTCAACAACTTTTTCCATCGCAAATGGAAAATACGCCGCCGATTTTCCAAATTAAATGGAAAAATTGTGGCGTTGCTCTGTCGCCGCAGTATGTTCATGGCGTGGTCTGGCTTCCCGGCGACGAGAAACAACCACGGAACACACCGAACACGCGGAACAATCTCCCTCTCGTGCCTTACCTTCCGGGGTGTGGCTTCCGCGGATCCCCCCCGCGGTCGCCGTTCGCCTCCCCGCATCGCCCGCCCTCGAATTATCCACTAATTTTCCACTGTTTTTCCCCGCCGTTCTGCTATTCTTCCCCTTGTCGGCGGTCATCCGGCCGCCAGCACGAAACAAACCCAAGGAAAAACCATGAACGCTACACCATCCTTCTACATCATCGCATACGACCTCAACAAGCCAGGTCAAGACTACGACCATATTGAAAAGCAAATCAGCAAACTCCTGGCTCATTCCCGAATTCTGAGATCCACATGGATCGTGAAGACGAAGCGAACGGCCCAGGAAATCTTCGATCTCCTCAAGCCGGCACTGGACCGGAATGATGAGGTCTTCATTGCTCAGATTGATCTTTCATTAAGCGCGGGGCTCTTGGATTCCAGCATCGCCCAATGGATCAGCGCGCAGAAGTAACGCCGTTCGATCCACCACCACCGAACGGGCGAAGCATCCCGCTTCGCCCGTTCGCTGTTTTCTCCGCGCCGCGCGTCGCCGTAGCCAGAGCCCATCAAAAAAAACACCTCCTGTCCAAAAGTCAAGACCGAATTTGTTGCACAAATGTTGCAATCGGTTTGCTTGACACTATGGTAGAATACACTTTGCAAACACGGACATGGGAAACGCGAAGTTCATCCCAATGTCTGAGAAACAAAACTCCCGGCACAATCCGAGATCCATTCGACCAACAAGACACAGGAGACATTATGGAAGACGCAAATTACCGATATCTGGATGAAGAGCGAATCAAGCTGTGGAGAGAACTGCGCCATACTCAGGCACAGTTGAATTCATTTATGGAGGTCGTGGAAGGAGACCAAAACGCCGTGGAGAATGGACTGCGGCGGCTAGGTTTGAAAGCTGCCCGTGCATATAACAAGCTCACAGAGCGCGAGGCAATGTCCGAAACGCTGATTGCAAAATTGGACACATCCGCGACTCAAGGAAACGAGATCCTCGGCCGAGCAACTGCGGTTGATGCATCGCTAAAAACAACAGACGCAACAATTAAAGAAGCGGAACGAACAATCGGTGAAGCATTGTCAAAATGCAATGAAGAACTAAAATCCATCGGTAGCAAAACGAATGAGTTGGAGGAACGGCTTGAATCCGTCAACCAGTATGTCGAGACGGCAGAAAACCAACGCGATGAGTTGGAGGAAAAACTTGACGATTTTTCAGCAAAATACGAAGACGTCAACAAACAACACTCTGAAATCTCCAAGTTGCACAGTCTGCTTTTCGGTTACGAAAAAAGCGATGGTGAAATCGTCGAAGGTAAGAAACAAGAGCTGGAAACAGTGTATGACGATCTACGGCAGAAAATTGGTTCAACCAGAGCAGAAGCCGAAACATTCGAGTCGGACTACAAGCAAAAAGTCTCCGAGTTTTTGTCTTCTGCTCGGGCAGAAGCGGAAGCGCTCTCCCAGAAGGTCAGAGGCTTGCTGCCGGACGCCATGACGGCCGGATTGAGTGCCGCTTATCTGGCAAATCGCCAAATGGAAGAAAAAGAACAATCCAACCAACTGACGACATTCAAAAGATGCATTAAGGGAATGATGGCACTTGCGCTGTTGCCGATAGCAATCAATCTGTATCTATGGCTTTGCTGGAACAAATCGTTCACGGACATTCTGTCAATGTTGCCGCGAGAAGTCATGTACATTCTGCCGATTTACATCCCGTTGTTCTGGCTTGCCATCTTTGCAAACAAGCGCGTCAATCTTTCCAAGAGATTGATCGAAGAATACAAGCATAAGGAAGCCGTGAGCAAAACATACGAAGGATTGTCAAAGCAGATTGATGAACTGGGGGATGATGCGGCATCGCGCGAATTGCGGACGCGACTCTTGTATAACACCGTAATGTTGAGCGAAAAGAATCCCGGCGAACTCATCAAGAATTTCAACCGTCCGGACAATCCATTGCTTGACGTTCTGAATCAGGGGACTAAGTTTTCGGAAGCCATCGCCAACTTGAAACAGTTTCCAGGATTTGAAGGTATTGTCGACATTGCCAAAGCCATGTCCCAAAACTCAACGGAAGCCCCTAAGACGAAATCGGATAATGACGTTGATGAATAACAGCACGTTCGCGTTCGATTTCCGATCGCAAGAAGACATCTCCGACATCATCGATGGAGGACACCATGAACTTGCTCGATTTGCTTTCTGACAATCCGGATCGCGATCTGTTGACGGCGTATCGCAAGGTCAAATGCGATTTGTTCTACGGCAATTGTCCGGAACGCATCAAACTCGCCGAGTTCGAGAAAGATCTGAAAGGAAACCTTGACGCGATCAAAGATGCTCTCCGCGACGACGGCAAGGACTATTTCCTTGATCTCGCCAAACAAGGAGGATATTGGCTTTGTCCGAAATCGTGTAAGCCGGACAACAAAAACGAAACCGCGATCTTCGCCGAAAGTCGGAAATCGTTCGACGGGAGCGTCGAGAAGAAAGGAAACGCGGAATATCGTCTTATGGCAGATCTTCCGATAGAGTTCCACGTTGTGACGACATTGTGGATTCTTTCCGTGGGGGAAGTCCTGGAGACCGCCGTTTCGGACGTTTCGTACGGAAACCGGATTCGGAGATCTCTCGATGGAACCGTCTCGAAAAATGCTCTCGGTACGTTTACGCCCTACAGCTATCAATATCGGAAGTGGCGCGATAATGCCTTCAATACGGTTCGAAATGCCTTGGACGATGAAAAGCGTTTGATCGTTCTGACGGGAGATTTCTCATCGTTTTACCACACGTTGAAGCCAGATTTCCTCCTTGATGAGAAGTTTGTTGATTGGGTGGCTGAAGCGACATCCATTTTGCGGAATGAAGACCGTTGGAAGCATGTTTTCAAAGAATCGCCAAACGGCGGATGGTCTTTGTCCGGATCGGCGGAACGGTTTACCCATATTGTGGTCCAAATGCTCAAGAACTGGGCGGAGGGAACGCCGCTCAACTCCGGACTTCCCGTCGGTTGTTCGATTTCATCCGTCATCGCGAATCTGGCGCTGTCCGCCTTTGATCGGACGATGCGCGGCGAAGTGGTCCCCCTGTATTACGGGAGGTATGTCGACGATTTCATCCTTGTGATGGAGAACACACGGAAAGAAACGACCTTGCAGGGGGTCTGGAACTGGATTGCGGATCGGTTTCCTAAAACGGAGTTGTCGGTTGAAACAGAAGGGCCGGCAATAAGCAGCCAGGGGGCGTCCGTCGGTTCCGAAGTCATCACAAGCATCTCCTATATGCCCGGAACGGCGTACTCGATCGAAACCCTGCACTTGAACGTGTCTAAGATCAAGGCCTTTTTTCTTGAGGGGGAAAACGGTCGGGACTTGGTTGAAACAATTCGGAAAACGGTTGAACGGACCAAGAGCGAGTGGAGACTGCTGCCCGAATGGATTGAGAATGATGACATTGCGGCAGGAATCCGAAACGTGATTGACGATAAAGGATGTGACGCCGGTTCCTTCCGTGTTGTGAAGAGCCTGACGTCACGTCGGGCCGATCTGTCTTTGAAGATAAGAAGGTTTGAGGCATATGAACGATTGATTCCGGACAATGCCTGGAAGGCCGCGCGAAAAAAACTGCTTCACAGTGTTTTGACGATAATGGATTCGTCATTCGTATTCGATTTCCAATCCCATCTGTTTCGCCTGTTCGGGTTGTTCCTTCGACATCTTGACGAAAAGGACGAAGAGGAATGTAGTTCGCTCTTGGAATTCTGTGATGGGATTTTCAAGCTTTCCGATCCTGCCCAATTCAAAGCAACAGTCATCGTGGATGAGAAAAAATGGATTCGGGATCGTGACGAGATCAGGAAAAAGGAACTTGGAATCATCTCTACGCAGGAGAGTTGCCACGGTACTGCCCCAAATGCCGAATGGTGTCGACGCTATATGCATGATCAAATGCTTCAAGCAATTGAGATTTCACAACCGGAGAGACTGTCGACGGACTTTCGCAAGAAACTGCTCAAGAATCTCGACAAAACGGAAAACACCGATATAGACCGTTTCTCTGACGAAGTGTGCCAAACCGCCGCCGGTTTGTTCTTCTGCGATCTGGCGGCCCGTCCTTTGCGGATGTGCGCGTTGGATGGATTCTTCAACCGCATTGAAAAGGTTTCAGTCAAGGATGTCGCTAGGCTTTCGTTGAACGATCCCGTGGGTCTTTCGGATGAGATTAAGACACTGTTATTATCTGTTTGCAACCATTATCAAACGGATTGGAAAACCCTCTCGAACGCGAAGAACGATCCCATCGGGAGTGCGATTGGCCCGCTCCTGTCGTCAATGGATGCGCCGAACGCTCTGTGCCGGGCTTCCGGCTGGTATTGTTCAACTCGCCCCTTTTCGTTCACCGAACTTCATTCTTTCCTGAACACGGACTATGACAATTCGTATCAAACCGAAGAAAGCGAGAAACAGACGGAATCCATCACACCGACCATAACTCAGACCATCCTGACCAATTATCTTTTGGAGGCGCGAGGGTACAACGGGGATCATCTTGCACAAGGATTTCCAAAGTCTGTGGAACAACCGGATTCACAGATCAGAAGGATATGCATCGGTTTGAAGAACAATCGGGATCGGGTTCGCATAGCTGTCGCGAACTGGAAAACCGACGAGGCAAGCTGGGTTGCATCCATCGTAGGGCAACAAGACCCCTGCTCTGCTACGCGTTATTCCCGATTCGCAAAATTGATGAATCGAGTGCTATCGGTGTACCCTTCCGTCGACTATGTGGTGTTTCCCGAGCTTTCCATCCCGGTGAAGTGGTATTTCGACGCGGCGATCAAGCTGAACCGCGCGAAGATTTCTCTTATTGCGGGTGTCGAATATCTGCATCATGGTCGGAATGAAGTGTCCAACGAAGTCTGGTGTTCCCTTCATTTGGACTCGATGCGGTTTCCCGCGGCGGCCATCGTCCCGTTCCGTAAGTCCAAGCCCGCGTTGGAGGAAGCCGCCGAACTGTGGAAACTGGCCCATCGGCAGTTTTCCTCTGGAAAAGGAACCGGGGTCTGCCGCAAGATATGCCAGCACGGTTCGTTCTGTTTCAGTGTTTTAATCTGCAGCGAACTGCTGGAAGTGGCGAACCGGGCCTGGATGACGGGCCGCGTCGACGCCCTTTTTGTGCCGGAATGGAACAAGGACACGGAAACGTTCGACGCTCTGGTCGAGGCAACGGCGATGGACCTCCACACCTATGTGGTCCAGTGCAATGACCGGGCGTATGGCGATTCGAGAATTCGGTGTCCGGCGAAGAAGGCTCACAAGCGCGATCTTCTCCGTGTCCGCGGTGGCGAGCTGGACGACTTCAACGTCGGAACGATTCCCTTCGACCGGCTGCGCCGTTTCCAGAGTGCCGCCATTCCCCCGACGGGACCGGGCGAAGACTTCAAGCCGACGCCTCCGGGCTTCGTCATCGCCGACTACCGCAAAACGTTGCCTTGCCGGGACCCCGAAGCGGAATCCTGACCGACGGGAACCCTCGACGGAACATCCGAAGCGGCACTTCGCCGGAAGCCGGATGTCCTCGCGCGAACGGAATCCCTCCGCGTCAATACGCGGAACCGGACGGTTCGTCGGATTCGCCAGAAGGCGGCGGAGGAATGGAGGGGATGCTTTTGTCTACAATCTCTTGAGCAAGGTCCATCATCCGGCGGATCTTCGGGTCCGCCACGGCATCGGGATTGGTGCGTTCCAATTCTCTCGCTTCTTCGAGAACCGCGATGCGCTCCGCGCGCTCCTTGCGCATTCTGACCAGTTCCCACCAGTTCAACTGAATGGTCTCGATGTGATAACGTGCTGCAGGTGTCGTCCCGACCAGAAGATGGGTTTTGGGGGCTTCGAAAATGACCTCGCCGTAATCGACTTCTTCGCAGCAATTCAAGAAGCGGAGGTGTTTGGCGCGTTGGTTCGCAGTCGGCCAAGTGTCTCCTTTCGCCCGATTGCATCGGGCGTCGGCCGGAAAAAGGTTTCCATATCGCTGGATATGATCGTTCTTGCGCCGTGGATCGAAGTGGTCGACCTGGATGTCTTTCTCAAGTTCAAGATATCGCATGCAATAGGCGCAGCGTTTGCCGAAGTCCCGGATCAACTCACGGAGTACCTTGCGGTATTTCTTCCGGGTGATGGGCCTGGGGGAAAGCGGTGGCGGTCCGCGATGGACGCGGCACGGTTTTTTAGGCTTGACCTTGCTTGACATCGCGGACATAGCGCTTCAAGACGTCGAACAGCTCTTTCTCGCGGGCCGCCCGGGTCGCATCGGCAACGATTTCCTCGTAGGACCGGGTCGGAATGTCCTGCATCTGCAGAGCCTGCAGGTCCTTCCGCTCCTGGTTTTCTTCGGCGGAGATTTCGCACAGCGCGAACTTTTCGTTCAGCGCGTCCAGCCGTTCGGCGGAACGCCGATCCCAAGTTCCGGAAACCTTTATGATGGTCTCGCCCGTCGTTCGGGTTTGCTCTGAAAGATGACGGGAAGGAACATCCGATTTCAGCAGGAAATCACTGTCCGAAACGGAAATGCGGGACGATTCGGATAGGTCGGGACGGGCCGAGACGTACAACTGATTTGCGTTCTGAAGAAACGTTGCCCCGACGAGAGGGGCGACGATGCTCATCCCCTTTCTCTTCATTTGGAAAGCGCCTCCGTGGCCCGAACAAGCAAGTGGAGGAAGTCAACGTGGTTCTGGAGGTTGGAGACGGCAATTGCGATCGGACAGGACTCGAGGCTGGTTCCGTCTTGCTCGGCTGCGAAATTACGTGCACCCAAGGAATAGAAGTGGAATGCGATTTCGGTGTCGTCGCCCGAACGCGCACAGGAAATCGTCCGCGCAACGGTTGGCGGAGGAAACTCGATTCCGGCCGGCTTCTCGAACTCATAGTCCTGACATACGACGGACGAGGAGGGATTGGTCCGGAGCTTTTCCAGATACTTCTTGATCTTGTTCTTTTCCTCAAGGGCGTCGCGTTTGGAGATCGAGACCGCGAAAACGTCTTCGATTGCGGTTCCATTCAACAACCAAAGATAGCAGAAGACTCGACCGTCCCGCACTTCGATCTCGAACTGATTGAACACTAGGAACCTTTGAAATCCTGTTGGGTCCAATTGAATTGTCAGGGTGGTGGTTTTCATCGTGGAAGAAATGTGTTACGTCGTAAAGCGAGGCGGAGTCTACACGAAGAATTCCGGAAAAGCCAGCAAAAAAACTTGGGCTTCCTCGCCCCCGAATTATCCACTAATTTTCCACTGTTTTTCTCCCGCGTTCTGCTATCTTCTTCCCTCGTCGGCGGGCAACCGGCCCGACGGCACCCCACGATCCGCACCGCCATGAACCGAACGATGAACGCAATCCCGCGCCGCGCCGCCGCGCTCGCGCTCCTCCTTTCCTCCCTCCTCCTTCCGCCCGTCTCCGCCTGCGCGTCGGGCGTCGCCGCCCTCGGCGACATCGCGTGCGGCGTCTACACCAACGCGGCGACGGACGGCATCATCGGCGTGACGAACGAATGGTACGAGTTCCCGTGGTCGCAGAATCCGTGGGCCATGCCGGATTCGTGGTGGATCCGGTTCGGGCTCCAGGACGCGAACGCAACGGCGGTGGACGACGCGGCCCTGACCTCCGGCCAGCTCAAATGGGCCGCCCGGTGCGCCGCCGAGGCCTTGGAGGAGGCGGCGTGGATGGCCGGAGGCGCCGGTTCGGAGATCCGGTCGATGGTCTTCTCCTTCCCCCTGTCGGGGAATGACGATGCCGTGACCGCGAGCGAATTCTTCTCGGTGGTCGATCCGATCGCCCGCCGCGTCTGGGATCTTTCCATTGACGGGATGTTCTACGGACTGCAGCAGCAGCCGACGTCGGCGGCCCAGTCGAACGGCCTTGTTTCGCTTCGCGAGCTCAAGATCGCCATGACGTTCGACCCGTTCTACGATCAATGGATCGGCGGTTCTTCCGAGGGAAACGGTCTGCCCGACTGGTGGGAGCGATACTATTTCTTCGGGGGCTGGAGCGGGAGCGGCGGATCGATCGATCCCGACGACGACCCCGACTACGACGGGCTGCCGAACCGGCTGGAATTCGAGCGCGGCTCCGATCCGCTGGACCGGGACACCGACGGCGACGGCCTGGTCGACGGCATCGACCCCGACCCCCATTGGTGGACATGGAGCGGGGACGACGACCATGACGGCGTTCCCGACGTTCTGGAGACGCTCTGGTTCGGAGAAACGAATGTCGTGCATTCCCAGGACTCCTTATGGTGGGGAGACTTCCGTTTCGGCACGGCGCTCGCCGCAGGCATCTGCCCCACCAATCCGCTCCCCGGGACGACCTATCCCTCGAACGGCCTTTCGTCCCTGATGGTCCTTCCGCGCTTCGGCGTCGAGACGAACGCCGGCGCCGTCGTCTGGCAATGCTGGCTTTCCGTGCCGCGCCACGCCTCGTGGGAACAGTTCTTCCTCTCGTCCTCCCCGGATCCGCGGGAGGACCCGGACAACGGGGCCTGGTCGCTGGACGGGTTCGCCCTGGAATGGTACGACGAGGACGGCTCGACGGTGTCCGCCTCCGCGTCTCCCTCCCATGCCCCCCGGTTCCTCTACGTGCAGCCGGAAGAATACGGGGAGGGAGTCTCGACGTTCCGGCTCGCGCTTCGCGCGACCGGAAACGGCCTGGCGGCGTGTCCGCAGCCCATCTATCTGGTGTCCTACACGCCGGCGGTCGTGTTCACCGGCCTTCCGTCCGCGGTCGCGGGCGACGCGGTCCTTTCCGCGACCGCCGCGGGCGGCGACGTCGCCTTCTCGGTCGACTGGTCGGCGAGCCCCGGCGGAGTCGTCGCGCCCGGCGACGGTTCCGACGAGGCCGTTTTCGAAACGCTCGGCGCCGATTCGGTTTCCTTCGTGCGCAACGCGGACGGACTCGTCTCGGGCGGCACGCTCCACGGCGTCCACGCCGGCGTCTACTCCATCCCGGTCGTCGCGCCTCCCAAGGAGCCGCCCCTCCGCACCGCCGTCGCCCCTCCGGCTCCGCTCCGGCGCTATCTGCTCGCCGTCCTCGATCCGCGCCTCACGTTCGGGACCGGCCACGGACCCGACGCCGCGGGCCTCGCGTGGGACGGTGGCTCCTATTCGCCGACGCACGACTGGCCGCTCGACGACTACGACCTTTGGCGTTCGTTCCACAGCGACGCTACCGGCGGCTTCGTGTGCGACTGCACGCCGGAACTCGACCTCGGCCTCCCGGACGAATACGTTCCGTATTTCGAAACGAACATCGTCGTCACGACGGGTTCCGGCGGACGGGAGACCGCGACCGCCACCGCGAAGCTGTCCGGCTCCACCGTCTGGACCGGCACCGCGGACCACGATCCGTTCGGCAACCAATCGTGCTCCGTGCTTTCGACCGAGGCCAACTGCGGGTGCAAGACCTGCAAGCGGGACGGCACCTCCGCGGGTTCCGTCCGGTTCCGCCTGTCGCTCGGCGAACCCCGCGAAGGACAGGTCTCCGGCTTCCTCTGGTTCCGGTCCGACGGCCCCGTTTCCGTCACGCCGCAGCTCTTCGAGCTCCTCGCCCGTTCCGATGCGTCCGTCTCCGACGCCACCGCGAGCGGCGTCCGCACGATCGTCTGCTCGGACGCGCGCGGGCGCACCGTCGTCGCGTCCCCGATCGCCGACGGCGTCCGCCTCGCCGTGACGAACACCGCCACGGGCGAGCCCGACCACTTCTGGACGATCGTGAACGAGAACGGATTCTCCAACCGCATCCGCTTCGTCCGCACGAGCCGCGCCGGCAGCGTCCAGTCCGACGAAACCTACGTCCGTTCCCCCGACGGCGCCTGGAGCGTCTCCGACAACGTCGCCGGCACGGCGGAGACGCTGGTCCGCACCGACGCGCTGGACGACCGCGCCTGCCCCACGAGCTCCGTCGAGCGCGTCCTCGCCGACTCCGGCGGTCTGGAGCTCTCGCACACGTTCGTTTCGTCCCGCCGCTACGGCGAGGGCGCCAACGCGGTCCTGCGCGAAACCGAACGCCGCGAGGACGTCGGCACGCCCTACGAGAAGGCGTCCTTCGCGACCTACTGGGAAACCGGCGGAAAGCGCTTCGGACTTCCGCGACTCCTTTCCGGCAACGACCGCGCGTGGTCCTGGACGGACTACGATTCCAGGGGCCGTCCCGTCCTCGTCTTCGACCAGCGCGAGGGCTCGGCGTGCCCCGCCGACGGAACCGGCTGGACGCTTTCGTCCCACCCCGCCTCGCTCAGGGCCTTCGCGACCGTGCATTCCTACGCGCCCATTCCGAACTCCGGCGACACGAACAACCCCGACGACGACGACACGCCGCGCACCACGTCCCGCTATGTCGTCGACGGCGCGTCGTCGACGCTGATCTCCCGCACCTGGACCGTCGTGACGCACGGCACGACCGCCGGCAGACCCTCCGTCTCCGTCCGCACCGAGCGCGCCGCGTCGCAGTCCGCGACGTTCGGCGATTCCGCCAACGCCGTATCGGTCTCCGTCTCCGTCGACCCCGAGGCCGAGAACGTTCCGCTCCTCCTCCGCGGTCGCCCGCTCTCCTTCACGGACGAGGACGGCGTCACGACCGCGTACGAATACGCGTTCGGAAGCTGGAACCCCGCCACGCGGACCTTCGCGGCCTCGTCCGGCGCTTCGCATCTCCGGACGCGCGTCTTCACCACGACTCCGGAGGCGCCGAACGGCGTCCCGCTCGTCTCCACCGTCTCCGAGACCGTCGAGGACGCCGTCCACGGAAACGAGGTCTGGTCTGCCACGCGCGTCCTCCTCGCGAACGGCGCCCTCTCCGACCCGTTCGACTGGGAGGCCCGCGTCTACGACGACCAGGACCGCCTCCGCTCGACGCTCTTCGCCGACGGCTCCGTCTCCACCAACGCCTACTCCTGCTGCCGGCTGCTCTTCACCGTCGGCCGCGACGGACGGAAGACACTCCGTTCCGCGAAGACCGGCACCGACCACCTCTACTACGCCATGGAGGAGGTCTCCCTCGCGGAGCTGCCCCACTACACCAACTCGACGCCGTACGCCGGCTGGACCGCCGCCGACTACCGCGTGACGCAGCACGAAATGGACTCGCTCGGCCGGGAAAGGACCACGACGACCCGCATCGGCCGCAGCCCCGGACAGGCCACCAATGCCGTGTTCTCCGCGCCGGGCGATTGGACGCTCCATGAATACGACTACTACTACTACGGAAGTTCGGACCATTCCGTCAGGACCGATGCCCGATACAACACGTCCGTGACGGAACGGAACCAAAGCGCTTCGAACGTGGAAACATGGCGGTATTCCAGCTACGGCATCTACGGGACGAACGCCAGTTCGAGGACGGAGACGACCGTGTCGTATCGCGGCGGCGGCTCCGTCACGCTTCGCGAAGAAGGCTCGGACTGGGTCCGCACCGCGTCTTCCTCCTCCTACGGTTCCGACGGATGCCGCACGGACATCTCCGTCACGGAGACGAGCGACGGCGAATGCGTCACGAATTCGGTCTCCGTCTCCGACTTCCTCGGCCGCACCGCGCGCGTCACGACGCCGCTCTCCGACTCGACCTACGCCTACGCCGGCGCCTCCCCCCGCGTCCTTTCGGTCGCCGATTCCGTTTCCGGCCTCGCCACCGCGACGCTCTACGACGCGCTCCGCGAGCCCGTCGGCTCCGTCTCCGCCGGCGTGTCGTCGCTCTCGAGCGCGCGCTACGAGCTGGCGACCGGCGCCTGGTGGCGCGTCACGGAGTCCCGCGAGGCCGCGGGTGCGCAGACCAATCTCCTCTCGACCGTCCGCGAGCGGCTCACCGGGCTTTCCGACGCGCTCTGCGCCGAGACCGTATCCGTCGACGGGAGCGGCGTCGAGACGCACGCCGTCTCGTCGTTCGACCCCGCCACGAAGGTCCGGACCGAGACGACGACCTCGCCCGTCGCGAGCACGGTCGTCCGCAAGTCCATGTTCGGGCGCGAGACCGAGCGCACCGAAGACGGCGAGACCGTCCGCACGTTCTACGACCCCTTCGGGCGCGTCTTCGCCGCGCGCCGCTCCGGCGGAGCCGGCGCGAGCGCCTGGGAGCGTCTCGAAGCCGTGTTCCGACGCGACGGTTGCGGCGACCTCGTCGACGAAATCCGTCCCGTTTCCGCATCGGATTCCGCCGTCACGGTCCGGTACTACGACGCGACGGGCCATGCGTACGCCGAATACGACGCCACCGGACACGAGCGCCTGGTCTCCCGCGACCTCTCCGGCCGCGTCACGGAGGAGTCCGGCGACGCCGTCCATCCCACGAAACAGTCCTACGACGCCCTCGGCCGCCGCGTCTCTCTCTCCACCACGCGGAACGGGACCGCGTGGGACATGACGCGCTGGGGCTACGACGCCGCCACGGGCCTCTGCACCAACAAGACCTACGCCGACGGCTCCCGCGTCGCGCACACGTTCGCGGCCGACGGCCTTCCGCTTCGCACGACGCTCGCGAGCGGCGCGTGGACCCAGAACGCCTACGATGCGAACCGCCGGCTTTCGTCCGTCGCGACCTCCGACGGCGAGGGCGACGTCTCCTACCTCTACGACGCCTTCGGCCGCGTGTCTCGCGCGACCGGGAGCGCCGCGCGGTACGACTACGCGCGCGACTCCATCGGCCGCGCGACGTCCGAGGTGCGGCGCACCGGAGGGTTCCGCCCGACGATCGTCTCGTCCCTCTCCCGTTCCTACGACGCCTACGGCCGGCCCGCCGGATACGGCCTCGCGTTTTATGGTGACTTCAGGCAGGGCGTGTGCTACACTTGGGGCATGGACGGGAAGCTGCAGGGCATGGTCTGCTCCAACGCGCAGGGGCGCGCGGTCGAGGTCTCCTTCGACTGGGATCGCGGCCGCGGCGTCGGCTGGAGCGTCGAGGGGCTCGGCGACTGCTACGCGTACTTCCCGCAGGTCTTCGAGCGCGACGCCTGGCGCCCGTGGCTCGTCGACCGGTCCTCCGCCGGGCAGGGCGGCTTCCACGGCGGCGACGACCGTACCTTCCAGTATGCCTTCGACCGGCTCGGCCGCCCCGTCTCCCGGAGCGGCGACGCGTTCGGGTACAACGCCCGCGGCGAGGTCACCAACGCCGTCGTCGACGGCGACGCCTTCCGCTACGCCTACGACCACATCGGCAACCGCCAGTCGGCCTACGAGGCCGGCGTCTCCACGTCCTACTCGGCCAACAGCGTCAACCAGTACACCGAGGTCGGGAACGACGAGCCGGAATACGACGATGACGGCAACCTCGTCGACGACGGAACGCGCACCTTCGAGTGGAGCGCCGCCGGCCATCTGACCGAAGCGGCGACGCCGTCGGCGCGCCTCTCCTGCGTCTACGACCATCTCGGCCGGCGGGTTTCGCGGACGACCGAGACGCGTTCCGGCTTCCGTTGGAATCTTTCCGACGAGCGCGAGTACGTCTACGACGGCTGGAACCTCGTCCACGAGACCCGCACCGCCTCCGGCGTCGAAACCGACATCGAGTACTTCTGGGGCCCGGACCTCTCCGGCTCCCTCCAGGGCGCCGGCGGCGTCGGCGGCCTCGTCGCCGTATCCGTCGACGGCGACTTCTACTTCCCCGGCTACGACAACAACGGCAACGTGATCGGCTACTGGGACGAATCGGGTTCCATCGTCGCCGAATACGCCTACGACGCCTTCGGGAATACGATTGCTGCGACCGGCTCGATGTCCGCCGTCTTCCCGCACCGCTTCTCCACGAAGTACTACGACGCCGAGACCGACCTCTACTACTATGGCTACCGCTACTACTCGCCGAGTCTGGGACGGTGGATAAGCCGGGATCCGTTAGAGGAACAAAGGAATTCAACGAATCTTTATGAAGCGTTTGGAAACAATACCATATGTGGAATCGACCCGCTTGGTCTTTGTGTAACGGTTTTTTCTATCGGGGATTCATTAACTTATGGTACCGATTCCGATTACGGTCATTTTTCTGGATATAGACAATTTCTGCGAGTTAACGGGATGTGCAAGGAAATGCTACGCGTTGGAAAAGAAGGCAATCCCATTTCAAAGATTTATAATCAGTATACCAAAGAAAGAACAAAATGGAATTGCACCTCAAAGACGGCATACATCTCGTTGGTTGGCATGAATGACGCGCTCGGATTGGCCCGTGACGTCAACAAACCGAATGATGAAATTGAACGAGCCTACCAAAAGAGGAAAATGACATTCTATTTCCAGTTTGCTAGTCTCTACTATCGTGTCAAAGCAGATGCAAGCAGACACCAAAAGCAATCCAAGAGTCTCTTTCTGAGTGTCTCCGTTCCTCATATTCAGATTACCGGGTCATACAACAAGAAATACATGCATGATGGTCTTGAGAATCGGATCAATCGCTTCATTGACGAAATCAACTGGATTTCCGGTTCAATGGGATCGAGCGAAGATCCTTGGTGGCATTTCTCTTCGATTTCTCTGACGGAGGCCCGGCACCATGTCGATACAACTCCATCGAAATCCATAGATGATGGCGTCCATTTTACAGAGTTCGAGAATCGCATAATCGCAGAACAAATCTCAAAAGCAATTAACGATTGGTCCCAAGAGTCTCGGGCCGAGGTGCTGATCCCGCTTCGGTAATCCTTCTGTACTCCAATGGAAACAATCATACAGAAAAGAGTTTCAACATGAAAACAGGAATACAAAAAACAATGCGTTCTTCGGCAATGGTCGTCTTTTTGATGGGTGTAATTGTCCTTTCCGGATGTCAATCGAAGATTGGTTTCAATCGCGGTTCTTCCGTTCCGAGCTATGTTCTCCGTTGTACGGTAAGCGGCCCGGCCGTGTTTGCAAATGTCCGAATTGAATATGACGGACCGACAGATCCGATTCTCGTACGGGTTATGCCGTTTTCTCATCCCGAAGCAGATGAGGAGTTCCGGTTGGAGCGGAAGTCTCAATGGGAAGACATAACACTGTCGTTTTCAAAGTCAAAGAACCGTATTACTTGGATATCATGGAATTACGGAGGGTCTTCCATAGATGATGTGCCTCCATCGCGTGTTGTTCGATCTTCAATTGATTTTGGCAGGGGAGAGCAAGATCAGGTCGATTTCGCATTTTTCGAGAAACTGGCCAAACTTGACAATCGGTTGGTCATAGAAATCGACGAGCATTGACTATGTCGATTCGGTATGGTTCAATCCCGGAGGGCAACATAATTCCATGACTCTTACCTTGGAGAGAAACTACACATTCTCCGACGAATCGCTTCCGAACCCGGCTGCCCGCCCAACCGCGCGAAGCACCATACAGGCGAAGGCGCGGCCGAGCCTGCGGATGGGCGCGGGCGGCGTCGGCGGGCTCGTCGCCGTCTCCATCGACGGCGACTTCTACTTCCCCGGCTACGACAACAACGGCAACGTGATCGGCTACTGGAACGCGACCGGCTCGCCCGTGGCGGAATAGTCTTGCCACGCATTCGCCAATCCAATCAAGACCGCGGCCCGTCGCCAACCCGGCGCCAGGCTCCGCCCCGCCGCAATCCGGCTTTGCTCCCTCTTCCATCCAAAAAGTCAAGCCCGTATTTGTTGCACAAATGTTGCTAACGGTTTTCTTGACATTGTGGTAGAATACAGCCCCAACATTGTTCGGAATACATGGCAGCACTTTCTAAACCAGTTCACTAACCATGGCATCGCAAACGAAAGGAATTGCCAAACATGGACACAGCAGCTTACAACAGGATGGTTCTGGAGAATCTCCGAACTGATTCGCCAGAAGTTTTTGGGAATCTGACGCCAGAAAATGCACGCTTCATAGTTCCGACATTCATTGAAGCCGCAAAAGAATCGGTTGTTATTTTTTCCGGCTCTATGCCGCCATGGTTTTACAATGAATCAGATACAATCGCTGGTGCCCCTATTCTGAACATCATTCGAAATACAGCCAAACGCCTCTATGAGCAATATGCGGGAAACGCCGCAGGAGCTATTCGGATTATAACGGTCAACGGCATATCCGACCCTAATCTTGACATGTTTGTTGATGAGGTCAGAAAGGAAAATGGTGGCGTTGAAGTCGTGAAAATCATTCAGGCAACTTATCGAGGAAATCCACGGGATCTCCAACACTACATCGTCATCGATCATCGGCGTTATCGACTGGAAGCACCGCACAACCAGTGTCGCGATTCGAAACCAGATGCCGTTATGGCGGAAGTGTGTTGTAATGGCCCCGTCAAGGCAAAACGTCTAGAGGCGGTGTTTGACACGATTTGGGCGTCTCTCAATGCCAAGCGGAGCGCGTAGCGAAATGTTGGTCTCGGCACAAGGTTTTTTCATGGTGTTTTTCGCCTATGAAGGACTTTCGATGTGGGAGTCCCAAAATGGATTGCCAGGGCGAAAACGAAAGGATCATTTCAAAGAAAAGTGGAATGAAAAGATCAAGAATTCCGATGATCCCGACAAAATGAAGGAGGCCTTATTATGCGCAAAAGAACACAAAAAGTTTACGAGAAGGTTGTTTGAGGCCTCATTGGTTCGTTGGACGCCTCCGCTAATAGCATTGGTTGCGGTCTTGTTCTATTCTGTGTGTCCGTTTTTTTCTGTATCAGCGGTTTGGCTTTTTGATCAGTATTCTAGATGGGTCTGCGGCGGTGCTAGCGTCCTTGCAATCCTTCAATTCATCTTCTTTGTTCTAGTCTCAAGATACTTTGAAGCGTTTGATGCCGACACTCTCGTGTACGATGGAAAAAAGAAAACCACTGGATTTGATTTGGCAAACGATATTACGAAAAGCCGCAAAAAACCAGCACCTTGCAACGAAAAAACTAAAATGAAGAAACGCGCAACAATCTAATGAGACGAACTCAGATGGGGACTATATCCGACACCATGTGCGGTCAGCGAAAGAACATTCCTTGGCGGGAATAAGGCTTATATGTTTGGTTCGTGAGTGTTTCATGTTGAGAATCCATTACTGGTTGGTGGACATAAGAGTTGGTATTTCTGAGCGTCTTTGGGAAGAAGAAGTCGGACGAAAGATTTTCTCAAACGCTATCTTCTTGAAGGATCCATTAGCTTGGCGAACCGCTTGAGGACCATTAGTGCTATGAAGAACAAATGAACTGTAGCTGCGACAAATACCCCATCGAACCATTTTCCTTTTTCGATACCGATGAAATCAATCGCGACAAGAACACAGAGAGCAATTATGGATGCGAAGATACCATAGGAAACATTCCAAAACAAATCGGTTGCCAACTGTTTGAGCACACTGTTCTCTGGCATCGAGTTGCGGTCGATAATCGCAAAGAGCTCCGCCAAGACAGAAAAGGCAAGCGGGACGAAGATGGATAGTACATTAATGGCAGCACTTGCGCATTGTTCCGAATTGAAATGCCTTTCGGAATTCCAAGCCAGGAGTCCGAAGCAAAGCGGTAAAGCATAGAATAAGATGACATCTTTCCACCGGCCGCGCCTTTCCGCATCGCCAAAGGTTTTGAAATGTTCACAAAGAACAACGACTGGATTGATTTTACTTGCGATTCCGAGCATGGTTGTTTTCCTTTCGGTTCGTTGTTTTCAAGTTAGAAAGAAACTTTGGCGGATGGCCACCCTAACGCCTTTCGGCAGATGGAAAAGGCGTCGTTTGCTTCTGCCGCCATTCTTTCGTCGGTGGGATGTCCGTTCTGTTGAACTTCTTCGATAGAATCAACGACGAAAGAAGTATTGAACTTGTCCAAATCGCCCATGTTCACAGTTTTGGTTTTCCCATCGACCACCATATCCACCTTGAGTTCGGTGGAGGGTTCGTCGAGGATCGTCAACCCCGTTCTACGTACATTGTGGAGGAACTCGAATCCCCAGTCTGGGAATACTCCTCGCTTGGCTTTGATTGCAACCTCCATTATTCCATCCCTTTCGATGTGATGGTCTTTGTCTTTATCGATGCAATCCGCAAGGTCGGGCGGAACCCGTTCGTAATGGAAGCGCAGGGCTTTTACATGCTTAGAGAGAACTTGACGAACGATGTCTTCGCTCACGATGACTTCCGTTACGAGTTTGTGGCCCTCCATCTTGGTTTCAACAAAAGAACGAAGCCGTTCAAGTAAGATACCCCTTGGACTGTATGGCCCGAACTGTTCCGTGAGGAGAATGGCGGCGTCTTGTCCGGATTCAAAGTCAACGGCGAAGAAGAAAGGGATTAATTCGCAATCGGCTGCTTCCCGTCGCTTTGTCTTCTTTGTCTCGACATTCCAAAGTTCGGATTCAAATCCAAACTTACCGGTCTCCAGGCAGCCTTGAATCCGAGCGGGAAGTGTCTTTATGGTTGAAGACTGCATTTTAGGAGGTAGCTTTGCAACCCGAAATCCAGAACGATCATCCGGGCTTACTGACGGTTTTCCAAGATGGCTTTTGAAAAAGTCGTTCAAGAAGGTATAGAATGTCCCGTCTTTTGGAAATTCACCGTCCTTGACAAGCTCTGGGGCTTTCTGTTTTCCCTTCTCTTTGTTCGGTTGTGGCTTTTGAATCTGAATTCGTGTTGGAACGAGCGAAACAGAGAAGGTTGTTTTGTTTTTCATGGTTGAAGTTGTTGTGGATGATTTTTTTTGTGAAGTGGTTAACGGTCAGAAGGGATTATCGGTCGCAACGAGTAAGAGTATACCATAGGACCGGGCGAAACCGTATGCAACATTTCTGCAACAAATTTGTGCGGGAGTTTTGAGGGGGGGCGTGGTAGAATCAACTACCCGCAATGACGAACAAACGGAACAGCGACGCCGGAGCGCCCGCGCGGACGGTTCTGGTCGTGGAGGCCGACGGCGCAAGCGCGGAGGAGCTCCGCGCGGAGCTGAAGCGGCGCGGCTTCTCCGTTTCCGTTCGCCGGGACGAGGCGACGGAAGCGGCCGCGGCCGAACGCGAGGCGGCGTCTTCGTCCCCGGAGGACGAAGGATCCGAAAACGCCTCGCTCTCCGAAGAAAGCGTCGGAATTCTGCTCCGGAATCTCACGCCGCTCGAAATCAAGGCCCTTTCCATCCTGCTCCGAAACGCCGGAGCGCCCATCTCGCGCCGAACGCTCTACCGGAGACTGTACGGCGGCTCGGGTTCGTGCGAATCCCGGGCGGTCGACCAGCTCCTCCTGCGCCTCAGGGACAAGCTCGGCTCCCTCGGGGAGAACATCGAAAGCCATCGCGGCGTCGGCGTTCTCTGGAATCCGGATCGGAAGAAGTCTTCCGGCTTTTCGCCCCGGCGGCTCTTTGAGATGCTTGCCCCCTTCCGCGCGGTCCTGGCGGCCTTCGTCCTCGCCGTCGGCCTCGCGGCCGGATGGCTGCTGCGCGGCGCGGGCGGGACGGATCCCGCAGGCGGGCGCGCCGAGCCGCCGGCGGCGGAGGCCGAGCGCATTCCGCTGCCGCCCCGGCAGGCGGAGGCGATGGTGCTGCGCGAGGATATGGCCGTCGCGCCGGGGCACGGGCCGGAATGCGCGGTCGACGGACGCACGAACACCTGGTTCGAGGCGCTCGCCCCGACCCGGAAGAAGGACGGGCTTCTGCTCCTCTATCGCCCGCCCGTCCGCGGAACGCTTTCCGTGCGGTGCGGCGTCCCCGGCAGCACCAACGCCCCGCCGCCGATCCGCGTCTGGGCGCAGTTTGCGGACAACGAGGAGCGGCGCCTCGGTTTCGTCGATCCCGCGACCGGCGTCTTCTCCTGCGACCTGGGGGAGAAGCCGGTCTCCCAGGTGATCCTCGTCGCCGACGCCGACTCGGACGAACCCTTCGCGGTGCAGTCCGCGACGATCGACCCCTGAGGTCCCGGGCTAGGCGTCCGCGGCGGGGAGGGCGCGCTCGAGGGCCATCGAGCGCGAGGCCTTGACGAGGACGAGGTCGCCGGGGCGCGCGAGGTCCGCGAGGACGGCGCGGGCGGCGAGGGCGTCCGGCGCGCGAT
>JAEEGL011643444.1_pt1 | contig 36513 bp, 22 predicted proteins | sample 9134231 | NCBI WGS metagenome assembly JAEEGL01 (sample SAMN16246548, study PRJNA631951) | gut metagenome | biome: gut microbiome; feature: rumen; material: fiber-attached | host: Bos | place: Iran: Karaj | collected 2018-10 | reverse complement strand
CGCCTGCCGAATTGTAGTTCTCTAGGATCCTCCATTCCTCATAGAATGTACGCATGTTCTTTAGGTTGCGTTCTGAGAAACCTTTCAGTCCAGGCAGTTCCTTTCTTAGTTGTTCGCTGATTGTAGCCAAAGCCCCCTTGCCCCAGTTCTTCTTTCTGGTGTTGGCCGAAACATAGCGTCCAATACCATAGTAGAGGGCAAGCTGTTCTTGGTTAATCGCCTTCAGTGCCCTCTGTTGGCTCTGCAATATGGCCGCCTTAATCACCTGCACAGCATTTGTCGTAGCCTCCGTTGTAATCATCTTTTTCTTATCTTCAACTTCTTCCTTCATATTCATTTGCAAAGATAGTGCAAACCGAGTGAAATGCAAAATTAATTACGATTTATTTTCATATCACATGGTGCCAGGCACGCTGTGACATGGGGGAAAATTACAAGGGCGCAAATTTGCGCTCTTGTAAAAAACCTACTATCTGCCGAGTGTTGGCACGAAGATGAGGTGACGGAAGGGACAGCTGTGACAAGGCACTGTCACCTGTCATAACGTTGTAGTAGGTCATGGTATAAGTTGCAATATTTCTCTGCTATTGTCTCGGGCGAGAAACGATTGACCATGTCCTGGCGGATAGCCGCAGCATCGTAGCTGCGGCTCATCAGCGTCATGATACCCTCTTGCAGGGCTTCTATGGTAAAGTCGGTGCATACAACGCCATTGTGTTCATCGATGAGTTCCGAAGTGCCGCTGACAGGGAACGCCACCACCGGCAGTCCGCAGGCCATAGCCTGCATGGGTGTCAGTGCGAAAGCCTCCTGCATTGACGGCAATGCAAAGAAGTCGCAGGCAGAGAAGACCTCACAGAGTGACTCGGCAGAATCCTTAAAGCCCATTTCGATGACGTTTGGCCACGAGCGGCGGTGTATGTTGTTGCCCACGGCCACAATCTTTATCCGGGGGTTGCCGATACGGCTCACAGCCTCTGACAACTTGTCCAGTCCCTTGCGCTGCTCCGACATATAGGTGGCAGCAAAGCCTATTAGTATGTTGTCCTTGCTGAGTGCCAAACTTTGTCGTGCCTCATCCTTCGGTATGGGGCGATAGATGGTGGTGTCTACGGCATTATTAATCACTCTTACGTCGCGGTCTTTGAGTAGCTCATGTCCTCGGAACTTATCTCTGTAATACTCCGACAGCAGGACGATGCCCATGTTCTGTGCCTGAGAAAACGCCTTGCGTTTCAGTTCTGCATAATAGCGCTCTAAAGTATGGTGGCGTTGTAACTGTTGCTCATAATATGCCAGACCGTAGAAAAAATTCTCGTCGTGAAGCGTCATGACCACGGGCTTTCGACCTATACCACCGAAGAATGAAGGATAATCAATGTAGTCGGTAATGAGATGGAGGTGTATCACGTCGGCCCACTTCACCCAGTGACTATTCATAAGGTTAACTACTGACGTAGGAATAGCACCGCCTAAGCGACAACACTTGTTACGCCGTGTAATGGCATAACCGTAGTGCGCCAGCACCCCCGAAGGCATTTTTGCCAGTCGCCAGCGCCAATAGCCATAGCGCTCAATATCGTCGTTCCGAGTGTATTTGTCGAGCACCAGCATGTGACACTCATGCCCTGACGCTTTCAACGAGCGCATCAGGTCGATACATACCTGGCCGATGCCACCCTTATCGTCTCTTGTTACAAACAGTATCTTCATTTCATCGACATGTTTTTATAAAAAATGTGTGGAGATGGGGTACAAGAGTATATCATCGGGAAAAAGAATCCTCTCAGCCATCCCGACAGCCCGTCGGTTGGCTTGTTGAAATAAATCTTAGCCCGGTGTTTCTGGCACAAGCGGCACAGACGGAGTATTGACAGCAGGTCGTCCTTGAGCAGCAAGTCGCAGAAACGGTGTACGAGTGGGAAACGTCCGTCAGCAGTAATCTGGAACAGATGGGTGTAGATGGCGCGTCGGTTGTCATCACCAAGCCACTTGCGATATTCCTTCAGTCCGTGCAGGAATGGGTACATAGAGGAATGTTGACTAATGGCCTCATATTTGTGGTAGATGATTGCCGAGACCTCATTGGGATGATAGCGATGCAAAACCATCGGCTCTTCCACTTGAACGAGGCCATTGCCCAATGAAGCGTGCAGGCTAAGGCTCCAATCGTACCACATATAGTCTTGCCAGTTGTCGGGGTTTTGCACGAAGTCGCGTCGACAGAGCATGGTATGGCCACAAATATAGCTGAAAAAAAGGAGCCGTTCAACGTTGTAGGGAAGGTTTCTGGTTTCCAGTTTGCCAGGAGTCTTGTCTACTTCATAGGCCGTGCTGCATACGTCTCGGTTGCCAATCGCCGCCATCTGGCGTTCAAGTTTCTGTGGATACCACACATCGTCCTGGTCGGAGATGGCTACGAAGTCGCCTGTAGCCCGCATTGTGGCGGCCTTGAAGTTCTGGTTCAGCCCAAGGTTTTTCTCGTTAACAAATACCTTAACTACAGGGTTGTTTCTAGCATAGTTGCGAGCGATGTTTATGGTGTCATCAGTTGAGCCGTCATCTTGAATGATTAGCTCATATATCGGATAGGTCTGGCTGAGAATCGAGTCTATCTGCTCAGATAAATATTTCTCGCCATTGTAAGTTGCCATTACAATTGATATTGTTTTCATTTTTTATCTTGTTATACTTTTTGAAAATCACATAGTCTTTGCTTTCTATATTTTTCCATTTGAAACCATACGTATGAACAGATGTGTGGCATGAAGAATCCTCGTAGTATGCCTTTTAAGTTTTTTGCAGGAAAAGTAAGGTAAGTCTCATTGCGATGTCTCATACAAAGCAGACCGAGTTTCAGCAACGAGAAAAGGTCACGGTTTAGCATGAGCCGTAACATGCGATTTGCCGTTTTGTGCGGAGTATTGAGGGTCATGTCGTAAAGATATGAGTACAGACGACGATATGGAGGATGATTCTGCCAGTGACGGAAGGTACGCCAGCCATATAGGTATGGCTGCCATGTGACATGATATAGCGGTGTAAAAGTTACTGAATTGGAATGCCGTCTGTGGAAGTTCAGCGGCTCGTCTATCTTCACAACACTCCCCTTAATAAGGGCGTGGAGAGCTAAGCTCCAATCATAATAGACATAACTGAGCCAATGATTAGGATTCTGTACGAAGTCGCGACGGCAGAGCATCGTGTGGCCCGATATTTGATTACGCCAGATGGTGGTCTCCAGCGTAAATCGGCGGTCGGGATATGGCTTGCTACTTTCAAGTCTCTCACCATCAAGGGTGTTAGAGAAGCAGATGTCAGCATCGCCGATGGCTGCCACCTGCCGTTCGAGTTTCTGCGGGAACCAAATGTCGTCCTGGTCGGATAGTGCCACAAAGTCGCCCGTGGCATGCATGGCGGCACGGCGGAAGTTCTCATTGTAGCCCACGTTCCGCTCGTTGACGAAAAGTTTGACGAAAGGGTATTTCTCCATATATCGCCTGACGATATCCGTCGTGCCGTCGGTAGAGCAGTCATCCTGGATGATCAGTTCATGGACAGGATAGCTCTGGGCAAGTATGGAGTCTATCTGCTCAGACAAATATTGCTCGCCATTATAGGTGGCCATGACGACTGATACGGTTTTCATTTCCATCTCTTGAAAAAATAGTTTACGGATTCTAAGAATATTTCCGACCTGAATGCCCATAAGGTGATACAATAGCCTGTGGACATCATTACGACCTTTACCGTAAAGCGCACATAGATGCTGGCTATCGGAGACGCAATCGCCATAGTCACGGCAGCCAAAGCCAATGAAAGCAGCAGATAGGGTGACAGGTCGCGAACGAAGTTCGCCAGCGTGAGCCCCGTCTCCCGTCTTACGAACCAGAACCATAGTCCTGTCTCGCCAACATGCATAATATTATACACTACAATCATGGCATCGATACCATGAGATGCTGCAATTATCATACTTGGCAGCATCAACACTCCGAGGGCTATGCTGCCCCACATATATATATCTGAACGTCCACAGCTAATGAGCAGATTGACCTGTACGTTAGAGATAGGCAGGAAAGCACCGGCTATGCACAGCCAGCGTAGCAAGTCGGCTGCCTCTGCCCAGCGTTCGGTTAGCAATATGACAATCATTTCATGAGAAACAAGTCCCAGGCCGAACATGGCAGGAAAAGCCAGAAAAGCCGTGAATCGCAGCAGCTTGCGTAGTATGCGGAGTTGGCGTGTGCGGTCGTCGGCTGTGCGGGCGAAGACGGGCTGTCCGACGCTGTTGCACATGCCCGCAATGGTTGACCACCCCATAAAGTTCCACTTGTTGGCCTGCGTATAGTTGCCAACGTCGTATGGCGTGAACAGCTTTCCCAGGATGATTGGGAAAAAGTTTGCCTTGGCAATGTTCACCAGGGTGGTAATCACCAGCCGGCTGCTGAAGCCGAACATCTCCCTGACAGGCCGGAAGTCTATATTTAATGAAGGTCGCCAACGGGCTATCATGATGTTTGCCCCAGTGGAGAGCAGGTTGTAGACGATGCTCTGGGTTGCTATGCCCCAATAGGAAAATCCGTTGGCTGCCATGGCAATGCCAATGCCACAGGAGATGATAAGTGCCGACACCGAGATAACGGAACTCTCTCGCACCATCATATTGCGAAACACATAGGCGCGAGAGGCAATGCCAAAGCTGGTGATGAGAAATCCGAGAAAGACGTAGCGGGCCAAGGCTGTCAGTTCCTCGATACCATAGAAGCTGGCTATGAGCGGGGCGGATATAAACAACAGGCTGTAGAGTGCTAGCCCGGTAAGTGTGGAGAACCAAAACACAGAGTTGTAGTCGGCATCGCTAATCTCTTTACGACGGTTCAGGGCATTGATGAAGCCCCCCTCCTGCAGCGTACCTGCTACTTCTGAGAAGATGGCCAACAGCCCCACCATGCCGTAATCAGACTGCGTGAGCAAGCGGGCAAGGACAATTCCGAACAGAAGATTCAATGTCTTCTGAACTCCGCCAGAGAGTCCGCTCCAAAACAGTCCCCGTGCCGTTTTTTCCTTCAGTGTTTCCATCTGACAATGTCAAATCTCAATGCAAAGGTATAGCAAATAAGACTCTCTTTCCAACTTTTAACAGAAATTAACGGGAGTGGGGAATAAAAAGTAGTAACTTTGCAACGAATTTAACTTTTATAATAAAAAGCAGACGCGGAAATTATCAGATTGCATCATGCATAAACCAGTGTCACCACATACTTTCAACACAGGCGAAACTACAGAGAGCCTACGAAGAGAGTACAACCCAGACGGGTCTGTGCTCAGGTGTGCTCAGCTGAGATTGCTTGACATGGCAATCTACTTGCAACAGACGGCGAAGCAGATAGGCATTCCCTGTCGCATCGACGGCGGCAATGTGCTTGGTGCGCTACGACACGGTGGGTTCATCCCCTGGGATGACGATATGGATTTTGTTGTAGAATACAAGGATTTCCATAGGCTGTGCAACTATCTGAAACAGCACCCCCATCCGCAGTATGTGCTGCAGGATCATGATACCGACCCCCACTACTACAAGGAATGGGCCATGCTAAGAGACTTGGGCACCACTACTCAGAGTCACGATGAGCCTGACAGCGGTGAGCGCCGTATGCACGATGCACAGCGATTCAAAGGACTGCACGTCGACATATTTCCTTATGAAGCAGATATGATTCCCTGGTTACAGCGATTGGCAGGGAAACTGTCAGTTAACGTTAATCTGAAACTGGCAGGCCGGTATCCTTTGTTGGCAGAGGCTGCCTACCGACTGCTGCACTACGTCATATTCCCGACATTCAGACTCATAGGCCGGCTTTTTGGCGACCACGACCTGTATATTCACTCCTATGGGGCTTGGTTTTATGAGCAAAACCCGCGTCGAGCCATGGTTCCCCACAAGGATATCATGTTTGAGGGACACCTGTTTGAAGGCCCAGCCGATCCTGACGAAATCTGCCGTATAGCATACGGCGACTATATGCAGTTGCCGCCTCGTGACAAACGCGACCGGCATAAGATAGATATAGTATTCTCTGACCATAGGTCAGAGTGTGGCGTTGCAATCACTGACCGAGATGAAAGAAAGAAAAAGTGAAATGAAGAAAATCGCATTGATACTTGCCGGAGGTAGGGGAACCCGCATGCACAGCAGCACGGTTCCAAAGCAATTCCTTGAAATTGACGGCAGGCCTATTGTCATACATACATTGGAGGTTTTCAGCAACCAGCCACGGGTAGATGCCATTATAGTGGCTTGCCTTGAAGGATGGATACCCTTTCTTCAGGAAAACATCCTGCGTTTTGGCATCAGTAAAGTGGCAGCCATTGTCCCAGGTGGAAATACCGGACAGGATTCCATATACCATGCGCTCTGTGCAGCAAAAGAGTATGTCGGCCATGAGGATGCCATTGTGTTAGTTCACGATGCAGTACGCCCGCTAATTACTTCGCAGACTATCAATGATAACATTGACATGGCAAGGAAATATGGTAACTGTGTAACCTGTGGTCCTGTTTTGGAGACACTTGTAGTAAGACAAAACGATGGTACCATGAACTTTCCCAACCGCAGCGACGCAATGGTGGCTCGTGCTCCTCAATGTTTCCTGTTGGGTGAACTGTCCTGTGCCCACGAGCGGGCATTGGCTGACGGCAGGCACGACTTCCCGGATTCTTGTACGCTGATGGGGTATTACGGCAGTGAAATAAAAACGCTGATGGATTCAGGAGAAAATATAAAGATAACCACACCTACTGACCTCCAGGTGGCGAAGTACATACTACGTGCCAGAGGTAAAAAGCGAACAGACGGAGTATGAATAAAACATTAGCAGAAGACATAAGGACACTGGCCGAACAATATGGCGGTGTTGGCGAACTGCGTGGAAAGTCTTTCTTAATAACCGGTGCAACAGGACTGATAGGATCCTGTCTGGTACGTTTCTTTCAGATGCTTAACAGCGAATATGATGCAGGCATACGCATCATAGCTGTGGTGAGAAACGAGGCAAAGGCCATCAGCATGTTTGGTTCGTCTGACAATGCGCTGAGCTATTATGTCTATGACTTCATGGACACTTCAGGTTTCCAGTTGGACATCAGCGCTGACTACATTGTACACCTGGCAAGTCCTACGGCATCGCGCTTCTTTGTAGACCATCCTGCTGCAACAATGTGTACTGTTGTTGACGGTACAAGGTTGATACTCGACTATGCCAGACGTTGCAGGGCCAAGGCTGTGGTGTTCGTCTCGTCATTAGAGGTCTATGGTACGGTGACCGATGACAGCTGCCAGCTGACGGAACCCATGCTGGGACACATAGACATAACCGACCCACGCAGCAGTTACCCTATAGCAAAACGTACCGCTGAGGCTCTCTGTCATGCCTGTTTCCATGAATATGGTGTGCCTGTTCGTATAGCACGCCTTGCTCAAACCTTTGGTGCAGGCATTGCTGACGACGACAATCGTGTGTTTGCACAGTTTGCGCGGATGGTAGTGAGTGACGGTGACATTATATTACACACTGCAGGCACTTTGAGCCGGTGCTATTGCTATACTACCGACGCAGTCGATGCCATCTTGTGTTTGTTACTGAAAGGCAACGACGGAGAGGTGTATAACGTGGCCAATGAGGACACCTATATCTCTATTATGGAAATGGCAAAGATGGTTTGCGATACGTTCATGCCTGGCAAGCATCCTGTTGTAGTGGTGCGTCAGGGCATGGGATACTCGCCTGTCACTAGACTGCGGCTGAGTGCCGCAAAACTGCGCTCATTGGGATGGAAGCCACGCTATGGTCTGAAGGAGATGTTTACTCGTCTTATTGCGTCAATGAAGTCTTACTGATCACGCTGTGACATGGGGGAAAATTACAAGAGCGCAAATTTGCGCTCTTGTAAAAAACCTACTATCTGCCGAGTGTTCGCACGAAGATGAGGTGACGGAGTTACAGTTGTGACAAGGGACTGTCATCACCTGTCATAATGTTCATTCCCTAAAAATCGATTTTGACCAAAATGACCATGACCACTTTGACCACGACACGGGGAAACACCTATTTATGATTGTTTTTATGAAATTTTTCTGTGTATTTCACCCCGTCTCTCACCACCGGATTGTCATCGTTGACCAACTCCGTTCTCCGAAAGGTCTCCGAAAGGTCTCCGAAAGAACTCCGAAAGATCTCCGAAAGGTCTCCGAAAGATCTCCGATGTAAGCAACTGTAGTGTAATGCTAGGAGTGCCTCAGGTCGTCACGCCTTTAACTATAACCCCATCACAGTTTTTACCAGCAACATGACGACAGGAATTGTAATTAACAGGATGCCAATGAGGTCTATGATGAAGCCAGACTTAATCATCTTAGTGATGGGCACGTAGCCTGAAGCATAGACGATGGCGTTAGGTGGTGTGGATACAGGCATCATGAAGCCCAGCGACGACGACAAAGCGATGCCGATGGCTACAGGGATGGGGCTGAATCCTGACGATACTGCCGTTCCAATGGCAATGGGGGCAATGAGGTTGGTTGCGGCAGTGTGTGAGGTCAGTTCTGAAAGCAGTAAGGCTACAACACAGAATACTGTTACAAAGAGCCATTCCGAGGGATTTCCTCCCAAAGCCTCCTTGATGCCCGTTCCAATCCATGCCGAGAGTCCAGTGGTGTACATCAGCGCCCCCATGGCCAGTCCACCGCCAAAGAGTATCAGCGTGCCCCATTCGATGCCCTCAACACCGTCCTTCCAACTCATGGTCATCTCGCCCTTCTTCAGGTCGGTAGGCAGGAAGAACAGCAACAGTCCGCCTGTCATGGCAGCTATGGCCTCGGGGAAGTGGCTGTCGTAAAATTTCATCACGTCAGAGTGTGGACCATAATAGACACTGAGCACACTGGGTGCAACCCAGAGAATGATGGCTACAGAGAAGGCTATCATGGTATTCTTCTGTGCTCTAGTCCAAGGTCCCAATGAGTCGACATAGCTTCGAATATACTCATGTGCTCCGTCTATGTGCTTGACATCGGCCGGGAACATGCGCCACAGCACGACATAGGCCAGTACAAAATAGCAAACCATAGCTACCACGCCCCATACCATCCACTGAAAGAAAGTGACACTGGGTGCCTGGGGTGCCAACTGGTTCAGAAAGCCAATCATAATGATGTTAGGGGGTGTTCCGATGGGTGTCATCACACCACCGATGCTACAGGCATAGGCCGTCATCAGCATCAGTCCGGTAGCATACTTGTAGGAAGCCAAATCGATGGTTTTGCCATTATTGGCCATCATATCGCGCACAGCCTCCAGCAGTCCTAAGGCGATGGGGAACATCATGGCTGCAGTAGCCGTATTGCTAATCCATCCTGAGCACAGGATACACGCCAGTCCGATGGCCAGAAAGATGCGCCTTGGTGATTCGCCCACCCACTTCATCGACATGATGCCATAGGCAATGCGCTTGTCCATGCCATTGACCATCATGGCCTTAGCCAGCAGGAAGCCACCCATGAAGAGGAATATCATGGGATTGGCAAACTGTTCGAAGGCATCGCCTATGGGTGCTATGCCCAGGACGACACAGAGCGTAGGCCCTAACAGCGACGTCACGGGAATGGGTACGGGTTCCGTAATCCACCAGATGGCTATCATTGACATCACTGCCAGCAGGTGGTGGGCAGACTCTCCGATTCCCTGAATGGGCATCAGCCACAGCAACACTGCACACAAGGGACCCAAGACGGATCCTGTCACTTTGCGCACCTGGTTGAAATGTGCTTCTTTGTTATTCATATCCTGACTTGTTTTATGATTATGTTCGCAAAGGTAAGGAATATTAGTGGAAAAACAAAATATTCGCTGAGAATTTGAGAGATTGGGTGCCCGGCGGATAGTATCGCCCACTCTCAAAGAGAAATAACAGTTATTAGACTTGATGCCCCCTCGCTTTCCTGTCTCGCCAGATGGCCAGAGTGTGGCTTTGCAATCTCCGACCGATGGTCGGAGTGTGGCTTTGCAATCATGCTATAGACTGTTATGTTTCAAGTGGGGCGGTGGCGTCGCGGAGCCAGGTGCGCTCTGACTCGTCCAGATGAGGAGCTATCTGTTCGTACACCCTTTGGTGATAGTCGTTAAGCCATTGCATTTCCTCTGGCGTCAACAAGGCGGTGATGATGGGGGTCTTGTCGATAGGGCAGAGGGTGAGTGTCTCGAACTGCAGGAAGCGTCCAAAGGCTGTTTCCTTGTATGGCTGTATGAGCAGGGTGTTCTCAATGCGTACGCCAAACTGTCCCTCCTGATAGATGCCGGGCTCGTCTGTCACCGTCATGCCGGCATGCAGTGGGGCAGGCTTGTACTCCATGCGGATCTGATGAGGTCCCTCGTGAACGTTCAGGTAGGAACCCACGCCGTGTCCTGTGCCGTGCAGGAAGTTCAGCCCCTCATGCCACAGGTCCTTGCGGGCTACGGCATCGAGCTGGGTGCCACTGGCTCCGTCGGGGAACTTGAGTAGTTGCAGTTGTATGTGTCCCTTCAGCACCAAGGTATAGACACGCCGCTCCTCGTCCGTAAGGGGCCCGAGGGCAATGGTGCGTGTGATGTCTGTCGTGCCGTCCAGATACTGGGCTCCGCTGTCGAGCAGCAACAGCCCTTCAAGGCGCAAGGGAATATCCGTCTCGGGTGTGGCCTCATAGTGGACTATGGCCCCATGAGGTCCGTAGGCAGCAATGGTGTCGAAGGAGAGTCCTTGGTATAACGGCTGGCTGGCACGCAGGGCTGTCAGTTTCTCGTCGATGCTGATTTCGGTCTGTCCTCCCGCTGCAACGGCAGGCTTCAGCCAGCAGAGAAATCGGGTCATGGCAATGCCGTCGCGCAACATGGCCCGACGAAAGCCTTGTTGCTCGGCTTCCGTCTTGATAGCTTTGAGCAGAGGAACAGGTGAGGCCTTCTTGACGATGTCTTGGACTTGTGCCTGGATGACCTGCATCAGCGTGTAGTTCACTTCGTCAGGGTCGGCCAGGATGTTATATTCCGGATAGCGGGCAAGGGCATCCTTGATGGTGTCATAGCGAGCTGTGGTGATGCCACACTGTGTCAGACAGGCGCGAGCCTCGGTAGTCAGTTTCTCTTCATGTACGAAGAGGGTTGCTGTCTGGGTGGTTATGAGCAGGAAGCTGATAAAGACGGGGTTGCAATGGACGTCACCACCGCGCAGGTTGAGTGTCCAGGCAATGTCGTCGAGCGATGCCATCAGCATGCCGTCAGCATGTTCCTTGCGTAGTGCCTGGCGGATGCGCGCCAATTTGGAAGGTGTTTCCTCGCCAGTGTATTCCAGAGATTGGAGTACGATGGGCTTCATGGGAATGGCAGGACGGTCCGTCCAGATGCGTTGCAGGATGTCGAGATTGGTGCGCAGGGTGATGCCTCCCTGTTGTCGCAAGTCGTTTTTCAGCTCTTCGATGCTGTTGGCTGTCGAGGACATACCATCTATGGCCACCTCCTTGTCGTCCATATCGGCCAGTTCCTTGCCCAGCCATTCGGCAATGGTGGGGGTGCCGTCTGTCTTCAGTTTCATCAACTGGTATTCTGTGCCTTTCAGCTGCTCTGCTGCTGCGATAAAGTAGCGTGAGTCAGTCCAGAGAGCTGCCGACTGCAAGGTGACGACAGCTGTTCCTGCCGAACCATTGAAGCCACTGATCCACTCGCGCCCTTTCCAGTGGTCGGCAGTGTATTCCGAGTTGTGTGGGTCACTGGTGGGAAAGATGAAAGCACTCAGATGCTCTCGTTGCAGCTCTTCGCGCAACAGAGCCAGTCGTTCTCCGACCGGTGGTCGGAGTGTGGCGTTGTCATCGACCTTTAGGTCGCTCTGACTATGGTCAGAGAATTTTGAACTTTGAACCTTGAACATTGAACTTTTCTTGCTTTGATGGTGCGAAGTTACGAAAAAAATACAATAATCCACCATGCTTTGCGTTATTTTATACGTGTTCGAACGTAAATTATATATAATAGGTGTCATGCTCATGGCCCTTATCAGGGCTTCAGCCCAGCAGGAGCCCTCCTTTACCCACTACTGGGCTTTGGAACCTTCGTTCAATCCTGCAGCCGTGGGAAAAGCGCCTGTCATCAACGTGACGGGCTCCTATGCCATGAGTATGACTGGCTTTGAAAACAACCCCAAGACGATGCTACTGGCAGGCGACATGCCGGTCCGCCTGTTGAACGGCTATCATGGTGTGGGCCTACAATTGATGAACGACGACATCGGTTTGTTCACCCATCAGCGGTTGGCCGTGCAGTATGCCAACAAGCAACGCCTTTTTGGAGGAACCCTCAGTGTGGGAATCCAGATAGGCATGCTCAGCGAGAAGTTCAAAGGTTCGCAGCTGGATTTGGACGACACGTCGGACGAGGCTTTCTCGACTACAGATGTGACAGGCAACGCCCTTGACCTGGCAGTGGGACTCTACTATCAGCACCGTTTGTGGTATGCCGGCTTGTCCGTGTCACATGCCACAGCACCTAGCATAGAACTGGGTGAAAGATCGATTATTGACATCAGTAGAACGTATTATTTGACAGGTGGATACAATATTCAACTGACAAATCCGTTATTATCGATACACCCCTCTGTCCTGGCTCGCACAGATGGTACGGCCTATAGGGTGGATGTGACGACTCGTCTGAAGTACGAGCATGAGAATAAAAAGTTCTATGCAGGTGTGGCTTACAGTCCCACCAATTCCGTGACAGCACTCATCGGAGGTGTCTTTCATGGTATCAGTCTGGGGTATAGTTACGAAGCCTACACCAATTCGGCTATCGGTCTGGGTAAGGGAAGCCATGAGCTGTTCGTGGGCTATCAGACCACGCTGGACTTCAGCAAAAAGGGACGAAACAGACATCAGAGCGTGAGAATTCTCTGACGATGTTTAAAGTTCCAGGTTCAAAGTTCTCTGACCAGGACAGAGCGACCCAAGGCGCGATGACAACGCCACCTCTGGCAGAGTCGGGAAAGCAAAATAGGTAAGCAAGTAAAACTAGAAATATGGAAAAACGTGTAAATATGAAAAAGCAAAAAGGCGTGATGGTAAAGAGGCTTTTGGCTCCTTGCCTTGCTGCCTTTTTACTTTTGTCTTTGACCAGTTGTCTGGGCAACAAGATGGCTTCAGCATCAGGTGGTGAGGTGACGGGAACCAGCGGCCGTGCCTTTACGGAACCTACGCCTCACGGTATGACACTTATCAAGCGAGGCCACCTGAAGATGGGTATCGAGAAACAAGACTCACTCTGGGGTAAACAGACGCCTGTCAGGGATATCTCAGTAGAGGGTTTTTGGATGGACGAGCATGAAGTGACCAACTCTATGTATCGCCAGTTTGTGAACTATGTGCGCGACTCCATTCTGCGCGAACGTCTGGCCGATCCTGCCTATGGCGGTGACGAAAGCTATAAGATTGAGGAAGACAAGAACGGCGACCCCGTGACTCCTCATCTGAACTGGAAGAAAGCACTGCCCCGCAAACCTAACGAGGACGAGCAGCGTGCCATAGAGAGCCTCTATGTCACCAATCCTGTGACGGGCGAGAAGATGCTCGACTGGCGCCAGATGAACTACCGTTATGAAATCTATGACTATACGGAGGCCGCCAAGCGCAAGTATCGCATCAACCCCGAGGAGCGTATCCTGAATACTGATATCCGCCCGAATCCCAATGAGCAGATATGGATATCGAAGGACACTGCCTATATCAATGACGATGGAAAAATAGTGCGTGAGACCATCAATCGCCAATATACGGGCGAGTGGGACTTCTTGAACACGTACATCATAAATATCTATCCCGACACGACCTGCTGGGTCAACGACTTCCCCAATGCAGAGAACGAGACCTACATGCGCTACTACTTCAGTGGTGCAGCCTATAACGACTATCCTGTGGTAGGTGTGACGTGGGAACAGGCCAATGCCTTCTGCGCCTGGCGTACGCAATTCCTGTTGCGCGGTCTGGGACCTGCTGCCCGCTATGTGCAGCGCTATCGTCTGCCGACAGAGGCCGAGTGGGAGTATGCCGCCCGAGGCAAGGAGCAGAACGAATTCCCCTGGGACAATGAGGACGTGATGAACGGCAATGGTTGCTTCTTTGCCAACTTCAAGCCCGACAATGGCAACTACACCAAGGATGGTAACCTGATAACCAGTCGTGTGGGCATCTATTCTTCTAACTCCAACGGGCTCTATGATATGGCAGGCAACGTGGCCGAGTGGTGCTCGACCATCTATACCGAGGCCGGTGTGGAATCGATGAACGACATCAATCCACAACTGAAGTACAATGCTGCCAAGGAAGACCCCTATCGCTTGAAGAAAAAGAGTGTCCGGGGCGGTTCGTGGAAAGACCCCGAGAGTTATATCCGTTCGGCATGGCGTTCGTATGAGTATCAGAACCAGCCGCGCGCCTACATCGGTTTCCGTTGTGTGCGCTCGCTGGCCAATACCACCAGTGACAAGATTAAGCTGAAGGGTAAAAAGGGAAAGAAGTAAAAAAAGGTTATAAAGTAAATAGCAATGACAACATATAGTAAGTTGAATTTTATCTACCGCTTGCAAAAGTGGATGGATAGTGTGCCTGGTCAGACATTCCTGAACTATGCCTACTCGTGGGGTGCGTCTATCGTCATCCTGGGTACGCTCTTCAAACTGACCCACCTGCCAGGAGCCAACTTCTTCCTGTTTCTGGGTATGGGCACTGAGGTGTTTGTGTTCTTCCTGGCTGCCTTCGACCGTCCGTTCGACAAGACGACGGATGGTATGCCCCTTGACCTGCATGTGGACGAAGAGAATCCTACGGTTGCAGTTTCAGGAGCCACAGGAGGTGTTGCAGGCGGTGGCACTGTCATTATAGGTGGCAGCGCTCCAGCAGCCGGTACCTCTGTAGGTGATGTCATCGGCAATGGCGACGAGGCTGCCCGCTGGGAGGGTCGGCCTGTCAGTTTGGGCGGCGGCGTAGTAGGCGGCGGTGCTGTGGTGGCAGGTGTTCCAGCCGGTGCACAGGTGCCTGCAGAAATGGCTGAGGAACTGAAGGATGCCACCTCTAACTATGTCGATGAGCTGAACCGCCTGACGGAGATGTTGCAGAAGGTTTCTGAGCAGAGTCAGCGTCTGACGCGTGATTCCGAGGAGATGGAGAATCTGAACCGTACGCTGACAGGCATCAGCCGTGTCTACGAGATGCAGTTGAAGAGTGCCAGCGCACAGATCAGTACCATTGACGAAATCAATGAGCAGACACGCCACATGGCCGAGCAGATTGTTGAACTGAATAAGATTTATGCCCGCATGATTGAAGCCATGCAGGTGAGAATTCAGATGTAAGAAGTAAGAGGTAAGATATGGCAATTAAGAAAAGACCGGTTTCTCCTCGTCAGAAGATGATTAACCTGATGTACGTCGTACTGATGGCGATGCTGGCATTGAATGTCTCGACAGAGGTGCTCAACGGATTCTCTATTGTCGAAGAGAGCCTGAAGCGTACCACCATCAATGCCACCAACGAGAACATGGCCATATATGACGACTTTGCCCTGCAGATGAAGAAAAATCCGCAGAAGGTCAAGCAGTGGTACGACAAATCACAAGAGGTCAGGCAAATGAGTAATGCCCTCTACAATCTGGCTGACGAGTTGAAGCTGGCGATTGTAAAGGAAGCCGACGGCGAGGACGGTGATGTGCTGAACATTCGCAACAAGGAGGACCTGGAGGCAGCCAATCAGGTGATGCTGGCTCCCGGACGCGGACGTGGCAGGGAACTGTTTGATGCCGTCAATGCCTATCGTGTCAAAATGCTGGAGATGGTCAGCGGCTATCGCCAGAAGAAGATGATAGCCTCGAACCTGACTACCGAGATTCCCAAGGATGCCCAGGCGATGGGTAAGAACTGGCAGGAATACATGTTTGAGTCGATGCCGGCAGCAGCTGCTGTCACGCTGCTTTCCAAACTGCAGAACGATGTCCGCTATGCTGAAAGTGAGGTGTTGCACACACTGGTTCAGAACATTGACGTCAAGGATATTCGTGTCAATGCCCTCGATGCGTTTGTCATTCCCAACTCGCAGACCATCGTGCGTGGCGATAAGTTCTCGGCCCGTATCGTGATGGCTGCCCTTGATACCACCCAGGTGCCCCAGATCTTTATCGGTGGCAAGGAGGTCAACCTGCCCGGTGGCATGTATGAAACCATTACAGGACGTACAGGTGACTTTACGCTCTCTGGCTATATACAAGTAGAGAACGGCAATGGTGAACTGCTGAAACGCGACTTCGAACAGAAATATACGGTGGTAGACCCCTCGGCAACGGTTTCTGCCGACCTGATGAACGTGCTCTATGCTGGTTATAACAACCCGTTGAGCGTCTCGGTGCCCGGAGTGCCTGTCAACAAGGTGCAAGCCACCATGTCCGGCGGTTCATTGCAGCCTGTAGGACCAGGTCGTTATATTGCCCGTCCGACGGCAGTAGGCCAGAATGTCACCATCACGGTCACCTCCACCAACACCGGACGAGCCCAGCAGATGGGACAGTTCACCTTCCGAGTGCGCCGCCTGCCTGACCCCACGCCCTACATTGCCATGAAGGACGAGAGCGGAAGTCCGGTACGCTATAAAGGTGGCGGACTGTCGAAGGCCCAGCTGATGAGCATCGACGGCATCGGTGCTGCCATTGATGACGGTATCCTTGACATAGCCTTCAAGGTACAGTCGTTTGAGACGGTCTTCTTCGACAATATGGGTAATGCTGTGCCGATGGTTTCTGACGGTGCCAGCTTCTCAGCCCGTCAGAAGGATACCTTCCGTAAGTTGCAGCGCAACCGCCGCTTCTACATCTCACGTGTCAATGCGATAGGTCCTGACGGCATCCAGCGCAAGCTGAACGCCTCGATGGAGGTCATCGTCAAATAGTTAAGAGTAAAAAAAAACAAGAGTTAAGAAAATATGAAAAGAGTATTGTTCTTATTGATGATAACGCTGGCAGCAGGAACTGTTATGGCGCAACCAAAGGCTCGTCGCCAGCAACAAGCTAAGCAGCAACAGCAACAGAAGGCGCAGTCGCAAAACCAAGGCATGTCTGTGCGTGCCCGTCTGATGTTTCCTACTGCTGTGGACATGCCGGAAAACGTGGTTTGGCGTCGTGACATCTATCGCGAGATAGACCTCAACAAAGACTCCAATGCCGGACTCTACTATCCCGTGGAGCCCATCGACAAACAGCTGAACCTGTTTACCTATGTCTTCAAGCTGGCATTGAACGGCTACATTCCTGTCTATGAGTATCGTCTGGACGGTAACGAGGTTTTTACCGACTCTTCCAAGGTGGAGATGAAGACGGTGCTGGACAACTATCACATCTATTACGAAGAGAAGGACGGCAAGGTACGTGTTGAGAACAGCGATATTCCTTCAGCTGAGGTGAAGATGTACTACCTGAAGGAAAGTGCCTACTTTGATGATGCCAACTCAACGTTCCACCGCAAGGTGCAGAGCATTTGTCCTGTCATGTTGCGTGAAGATGACTTTGGCGGCGAAGCATCCAAATATCCTCTCTTCTGGGTGAAGTACTCAGACTTGGAGCCTTTCCTCAGTCGCCAGACGGTGATGACCTCCAACCTGAACAATGCCGCTACCATGTCGATGGAGGACTACTTCACCATGAATCGCTACGAGGGTAAGATCTATAAAACCAACAACATGCTGGGCAAGACGCTGGCACAGTATTGTCCTACCGACTCGGCACTGGCTAAGGAACAGAAGAAGATTGAGGCTGAACTGAAGGCTTTCGAGGAGAATATCTTCGGTGACAAGCACCGCAAGGACTCGCTCGACTCCATAGCCAAACTGGATCCCGCCCAACTGAAGGCTACCAAGTCCAAGGGACGCAAGGGCCGTACCGCCTCTGTAAAAGCCAAGAAGGGCAAGAAGAGCAGTGGTATCTCCTCGTCCAGCGGAGCAAGAATCACCGTCCGCAGACAGCGTCACTAAGCGTATATGATGAAGAAGATATTTGCAGCCATATTGTTAGCAGGCTTATTTGCCATGCCGCTGCACGCCCAGGTGTCATTTGGTCTGAAAGGCGGTCTCAATGAGACAAAGTTATCACTGAACCAGAGTGACTTGGAGGAATCCATCTCCAACAAGTCTGGTTTCTTTATCGGTCCTACTGTAAGATTTACCCTGCCTATAGTGTCCTTAGGTATGGATGCAGCAGTGCTGTACGATCAACGCGAAGGTGAAGCCAAGGATACCGGCGAGAAGTTACAGCAGAAAAGTATCCAAATCCCCATTCATGCCCGTTACGGCATTGGCTTAGGTACGCTCGCAAGTTTGTATCTCTTTGTCGGTCCGCAGTTTGGTTTTAATGTAGGTGGTGATACTGAGAAGCAGAAGGTCAGTGACTGGTCATTGAAGACGGCTAATATCAGTGGTAATGCTGGTTTGGCTCTGATGTTCGCCAACCACTTGCAGGTAAGTGTCAACTACAACTTTGCGTTGAGCAAGAATGCGGAGTATAAAGTCATCAAGAATGGCATCGAGAACCATGTCAAAGTCAAGAATAATGCCTGGCAGATAGCTTTGGCTTACTATTTTTAGGAAATAATACAGAAAATGGTTTCTATAAGGCTAATCTTTCTGAGGTTAGCCTTATATTTTTTTAATATAATGATGACAATAGTAATGCTAAAACGTCTTAAAGAAAGTAAAACTATATAGTCTACAAACTACTTAATAATGAACGTATCGAATCTGAAAAGGTGCCTGTTTATTGGTGTTTACACAGTATTGACCGCACTGCCGCTTGATGTATGTGCCCAAAAGCAATACCATGTAGCCGCCTGTGACTGGATGATGCTGAAACGCCAGAAGTTGGGAGAGTTTCAGCTTGCCAAGGACATTCAGGCCGATGGCGTTGAGATGGACATGGGACCGCTGGGAAAGCGCGAGATGTTCGACAACAAGTTACGTGACCCCCATTTTCAAGAGTTATTCCGTCGCACGGCAGACTCGTTAGGCATAGAGGTGCCTTCGATGGCTATGTCGGGCTTCTTTGCTCAGAGTTTCCTCAAGCGTGAGAACTACAAAGAGTTGGTGCAGGATTGTCTGAACTCTATGGAAGTCATGGGTGCTCATGTGGCCTTTCTGCCGCTGGGAGGCAGCGGACAGGAATGGCAACAGTCTGGTCCGGTGCACGACGAAATGGTGCGTCGCCTGCATGAGGTAGGCGAGATGGCTCTTGCAGCAGGCAAGGTCATTGGCATTAGAGCCCAGATGAATGCGTGTGACAATCTGCAGTTATTAAAAGAGGTAAACAGCGAAGGCATTAAGATTTACTACAACCTCCAGGATGCTGTTGACCAAGGGCGTAATCCTTACAAGGAACTGAAGCAGCTGGGGGCGGAGAATATCGCCCAGATTCATGCCTCGCTGACCGACAGTGTGACGCTGGACAAAGACCCTCGCATCGACCTGCGCAAGGTGAAGAAGGTGCTGGACAAGATGAAGTGGCGAGGGTGGCTGGTCGTAGAGCGGAGCCGTAATGCCCAGGACGTCCGCAACGTCCGTGGAAACTTCGGCACCAATGTCGCCTACCTGAAAGAGATATTTCAAAATGAGAGATAGATAACTAATAATAACTAATTAAAAAAACAATTGCTTATGAAGAAACTTCATTTCTTTACGTACAGTAAGATGTGCGTGCTTGCCCTGACAGGAGCAAGTGCCCTTTTCCTTGCTTCGTGCGCCAAGGATGGTTTCACTGATGAGACTTTTAGCAGTTCTGTAACTAACAGTACGCTAGAATCGCCTGAACTGACAAAAGACTGTTTCAGTACTCAGGTGAACTCCGACGGCAGTGAAAGTATCAGGGTGACATGGAAAGCTGTCATGGGTGCAGGCGGCTACGAGTATCAGGCTTACAACGTGGACGATCCTGAGAATCCCGTGGAACTGGCGAACGGTGTTGTTGATGGTGTTTACTTTACATTCCCGAAGGCAGAGGACACTCGTTATATGGTGAAAGTAAAGACGCTGGGAAACACCAAGCTGAACAATACTGATGCTCCCGACGCAACATCCTTCAACTACTCTACAATGATAGATGCCAAGGTGATTCCTGACGGCTCTGACATTGCTGAGTATATTGCAGCAAACATGACTGACAGCGAAGATGAGCAGGCATTCGAGTTAGAGGCTGACGGAAATTACACCTGTAACGGTGCTGTCGACTTTATGGGTAACAAGATGACTCTGCGCGGCAACAAGGTCTCGCATCCTATAGTCACCTTTGGTACGGACGGTGTTATCCACACATCGGCTCAACTGAAATTGAAGTGGATTAATTTTGACTGCTCAGAGGCTTCCGGCAAGAAGGGTGTCATCGAGATGTCTCCCAATCCTCCTGCTTCAGCATCGGCAGAGTCTCAGAACATTACGGCAGGTAAGAACAACGGCAAACCAGCAGATGTATATATTCTGATGGATCCTATTCTTGTTGACGACTGTGCCTTCAAGAATGTGAAGGGTTCATTCTTCACCGTTGGTGATTGTTCATGGGGTATCGCAGACTTGCGTATTCAGAACTGTGTCATCCAGTTGAATTTCGACGGATCTATCAGCAGTAATTACGCGTTACTTTCTGCCTATTCTAATAATTACACCTCACCCAGTGGAGGACAATTTTGGTATGGCTGTATTAAAGGTATGACCATCCGCAACACTACCATCATGAATATTGCCTCGAACAACAAGAACTTCACTATCCGTTTCAACAACAAGGATGTAGACCGTGTGTTCCCGACAGCCGATGGTACAGTAACTTGGATGGACAACACCTTTATCCGTATTATGGATGGCAAGAACTTCGCCGACAGAACACCTAATCAGAATAAATATGTCATCACCTACGATAATAACATCTTCTATGATACATGGAGAATACAGAAGTTTATTCAGGGTAACTGTACTGTCAATCATCACCAGAATCTGAACACCATTTGGGGTATTGCCAACTCAGTGGATGCCACTGATAAGAGCAAGTGGGCCACTGAGGAAGACCCTGGATTCGACAATGCAGAGACTCTGAAAGCTCTCGACTTTACACAGGAGAATTTCGGACTCAACCTGACACCAACTGGTGCTATCTCTAGTAAAATTGGTGACCCGCGTTGGCTTAAGTAATCGTAAACTCGAAAAAAACTACGCTCTATGAAGAAATATATAAAAACCTTATGCCTTAGTCTGATGTTGATGTTCTCGGCATCGGCAATGGCGCAGAACCAGACCGTGACAGGTACCGTGCTCGACGAGCTGGGTGAACCTGTTATCGGTGCAACGGTGACCGTTGACGGCACAAAGAATGCCACGGTGACAGACCTAGATGGTAACTATAAGATTCAGGCTCCAAAGGGTGCCAAAGTTACCATTACCTATATTGGCTACATGCCTATGACGGTGGCTCCTGGTGGAACAGTAAGACTGCAGGAAGACAAGCAAACTCTGGAAGAGGTGGTGGTCGTAGGGTACGGCACACAGAAGAAAGCTCACCTGACGGGTTCTGTTTCCACAGTGGAAGTAGATGATATCCAAGATCTTGCTAATGGTGGACTTGCTTCATCATTGGGCGGCTTGGTAAACGGTCTATCTGTTAGTGGCGGTGATGCCCGTCCTGGTGAGAATGCCCGTCTGTCTATTCGTGACGTGGGTTCTATGGGTGATATTGGTTCTACTGCCCAGCAGCCTCTGTTCGTTATTGATGGTTATATTTATCCTAACGATGTGAAGGTAGGCAACTCTACTCAGAACCTCGGTGCCGAGGCCTTCAACAACCTCGACCCCTCTGAGGTAGAGAGCATCTCGGTGCTGAAGGATGCTTCAGCAGCCGTCTATGGTGCCCGTGCTGCTAATGGTGTCATCTTGGTAACCACTAAGAAAGGTAAGATGGGTGCTCCCAGTATCAGCTATAGCGGTTCGGTGGGTATCACTACTGAAGTAGCCCGTCCCTCTATGTTGGATGCTTATAACTATGGTCGTCTGTTTAATGCCATTACGGCTGCAGACCCCACCAATACAAGTTTGAACCATACTACAGCCCTGCTCCAGGCAGACGAGCTGGAGGCCATGAAGGCACTGAACTACGACCTGTTGGAAAAATACTGGAAGACTGGCTATACCACACGTCATGCAGTGAACATCAGTGGCGCTACTGACAAGGTGAGTTATTTTGCCGGTGTTACCTATTTCAAGCAGGATGGTAATCTGGGTAAATTGGACTATGACCGTTGGAACTATCGTGCTGGTATCGATGTGAAGATTACTGACCATCTGTCGGCCAACCTGACTGTTAGCGGTGACTATGGAAAGAAGAATACCCCGCTGGTGAAGGTCGGTGGTTCAGGCAACGAGAAGGACTACAACCTGTTGCTTACCCGTCCTCGTTACATTCCTGAAGAGGTAGGTGGCAACTATATTCCCGCTTATGGCGTTAGTGGAACACAAAAGAACCAGAATCAGCTCTATAACTTTGATGTATTGCAGAACAACGGTGACTATAGCCGCAATATGACTAATAACTCGAATATCAATGCCAGCTTGAGCTACGATTTCGGATGGAGCAAGATACTGAAGGGCTTGAAGCTGAAGTTCTCTTATTCTAAGAGTATTAACAACGATAAAACTAACCAGTATGGATCGAGCTTTACGCTCTACTCAATGAACCGTCGCTATGGTTCGGGCGAGCACCTCTATACGCCTACTAGTGCTGACGATAGTTCATACGATTATCTGGCCTCCACTAACTTCAACGCCATCAATACTAACAATGGTAATATGTTGTATCGTACGACAACGCGTACGGATAACTATCAGATGAACTTCACGGCTCAGTATGGTCGTGAATTTGGACGCCACAGCGTCAATGCTCTTTTCTCTATTGAGAAGTCAGAGGCTGAGAGTGAATACCTGATGGGACAGGTGGAAAACCCGTTCCCCTTCACTACAGAACAATCGAACTCTGCAGATGGTGAGAAGTCGACCGTATTTACACGTAGTGAGAGCGGTACGCTGTCGTATATCGGTCGTATCAACTATGCATACGCAGACCGCTATCTGTTTGAGTTCCTGCTCCGTTCGGATGCTTCTACCAAGTTTGCTCCGAAGAACTACTGGGGAACCTTCCCTGCTATCTCTGCTGGTTGGGTAATCAGTGAGGAACCTTGGTGGCAGAACATTAAGGCTATGAAGTGGGTTGACTTCTTGAAACTCCGTGTCAGCTGGGGTCTTACGGGTCGTGATAACCTGGCTGCATGGCAGTGGATGCAGATTTATGCACAAGATGCCAACCGAGGTGTCATCTTCGGTACTGGTACCAGCACCGACTCCAGCAATCGTATCACTATCAATAAGAACAATTCAGCAGTCAACGAGGATGTACACTGGGATAAGTCGTACAAGACCAACATCGGACTCGACTTCCAGGTGCTGAACAGACGCTTGGCAGTCAACTTCGACTGGTACTATGAGAAGAACCGTGAGATGTTGCTGAACCTGAATCAGGAGATTCCTACTACCATTGGTACGCAGACGGCTTCTACCAATTTGGGTGAGATGAATAGCTGGGGTTGGGAGCTTGGCATTACCTGGCGCGACAAGATTGGCAAGGACTTCAAGTATCGCGTAGGCATCAACACAGGCTACCACGACAATGAAGTGCTGATGATGGACTGGGAGAAGGAATACATCTATCGCCAGATTCGTCCAGGTGGACGTACTGACATCGGTACTTGGGGTATGCAGTGCATCGGTATGTTCCGCTCATTCCAGGACATCGAGGAATACTTCGAGAAGTACAACATCACCTCTTATATGGGAATGACCAAGGACAAGGTTCGTCCTGGAATGCTGATCTATAAGGACGTTCGTGGTGCTTACAATCAGGAGACAGGAGAATATGACGGTCCTGATGGAATTGTTGACCAGGCCAACGACCAGGTATGTCTGTCGAACCGTTCGAATCCTTATGGTTTCACCGTCAACTTGCATGCAGACTGGAAAGGTCTTTCCTTGACTGCACAGTTGGGTGCCAGCTGGGGAGGCTATACGACTCTGCCCGCTGCCGCTATTGGTGTAGCTTCAGGTGCTAATATTGAGTACTACAACATGCCTTCGTTCTGGAATCCTGACAATATGTATACATATCAGGATGTTTATGACGGCAGTGGCAATCTTATCGTGAAGCAGAATCGCGATGCCCAGTATCCCAACTTGGCTTATCAAAGCGTGAATGCTGTGGCTTCCAACTTCTGGCGTGTCAGTGCTGCCAGCGTTCGCTTGAGCCGTATCACACTGGCATACCAGCTGCCAAAGGAATGGTTCAAGAGTGTAGGCATCAAGAATGTACGTATCAACATTACGGGCCAGAACCTCATCAACTTCTACAATCCGTATCCCGACAAGTTCACCAGCCCCATGGCCGGCACTTATGGTGCATATCCAACACTGCGTAAATGGGATATTGGACTCAATCTGTCTTTCTAAGTAGACTAAAGATAAAAGATTAAGAATATGAAAGCAATAAAATATTTCAGCTTAGGCCTCGTGTCAACATTTGCAATTTCTGCCTGTAGCGACCAGTTTCTGGAGGACAAGAAGAACTATGACAACGTGACGGCCGATGTCTATAATTATATTGAAGGTGCCAATGCCCGTCTGAATGACCTCTATGCGTGGTGTCTGCCTCAGATAGGCGACTTGACAGAGGGCACCAATTATCTATCTATATCAGTAGGAAACGCCGATATTGCCGCAGCTTCTACCGAGGAATATACTGGATTCAGCAATTTCGTCAATCCGGAAATCGAACTCACATCTATGTCTACCTCGAATGCTGTGCCCGACTACTTCATGGGTGCTCACAATAACATTCAGAACTCTGTCTATGGTCGTATCCGCAACATCAACGATTTCATCGAAGGTGTCTCTGGCAGTACGCTGACCGATGAGCAGAAAAACCAGATGTTGGGTCAGGCCTACTTCTTCCGTGCCTGGTGCTACTATAACCTCGTGAAATGGTATGGTGGTGTACCCATCGTGACCAAGATGCTTGACCCTGTAGCTGATAACTATACCCCGCGTTCTACCACGAAGGCTACTATCGACTTTATTCTTTCCGATCTTGACAATGCAGCCCGTCTGCTTGGCCCGTTTACCTTAGGAGGTGGATGGGGTAGTGGTGATTATGGTCGCATAACTACCGGAACTGCTTTGGCTCTTAAGGGGCGTATACTGCTGCTGTGGGCAAGTCCCCTATTCAACCGTTCCAACGATCAGACTCGCTGGCAGTCGGCATATACTCTGATGAAGCAGGAACTCGACTCTATCAATCGTTGTGGTTATAGCCTCTATCAGACCACATCAAATGTCAACGGCTCCGACTTTGCTGCTCAGTTCCTCACATCGGGCATTAATCCTGAGGCTGTGTTTGTGGGTCTCTACAACAACGTTGCAGGTGATGGCCTTGATAATCAGCGCAACAACACTTGGGAGCGTAGCATCCGCCCTGCTAATGCTGGAGGTAGTGGCAAACGTGCAGGTCTAGCTCTTGTGGAATTGTTCCCTATGGCCGATGGTAAAATACCAAACCTGGCAAATGCAACTGACCTTGGTATTGCTGCCGGACGTACTTATAAGAATACTTACTCCAAATTGGAGCGCAGTAAATATGCTTATGATGAGACAGCACCCTTCATGAACCGAGACCCGCGCTTCTATCGCACCTTCGCGTTCCCTGGATTCCGTTGGGCTTACAACGGTGATGCTTCACAACGCGATGCTCATAACCCCTCAGACGGTAAGAACTATGTGTTGTGGAATTATGTTTGGTATACTTCTCTGAGCGATCAGGGTAACCCGGAGAGCGGTGATTCCTATGGTGCAGACAATCTGTTGGGCAGCAAGCAGGGCATTTATGTACGCAAAAAGAGCGATGACCTCGATGTCAATAGTTCTCCGCTCTATCAATATGTTGCTGCTGATACCAAGGGCGCTGCTCCGTTCTACTCAGCAGCTCCCCTTATCGAGATTCGCTATGCCGAGGTTTTGCTCAATCTGGCTGAGGCTGCTTGTGGTGCAGGTCAACTGTCAGAGGCTGTTGGCTATCTGCAGCAGATTCGTGCCCGTGCAGGTTACAGTGCAGCTGTTAACTATGGTCTGCAGGAGAACTTGACTGGTGACCAGGCTGCTTGTATGAGTGCTATTCTCTACGAGCGACAGATTGAGTTCGCCTACGAGGGCAAGCGTTTTGATGACATGCGTCGTTGGATGCTCTTCGATGGAGGTGTTGGTAAAGCCGATGGTGCACCTGCTTCATGGACTTTAACTGGTTGGAGTGGCAACACCTGCACATGGCTGGGCTTCACCCCAATGAACGGCCAGCGTCGTGAGAACGTTGAGTTCCGTACTGGCGACCAGTTTGGCGTAGGAACCAAACAATGGGATGGAGATCCTCTGTTGAAGGCTGGCGTAACACGTCCTGATGGTGTGGATTTGAGTAAAGAAGATCTCTCTACACAACTTGCTACTTTGAAGACTTGGTACAATACCAATCTTGTAACTAGCTATAAGATGGGCGACGGACGTGACTCGCAGCACAATGCGCTGTATATCAACTTCCGTCCGAAGTACTACTTCCTGGGACTTAGCAGTGGTGCACAGACGCACAACCAGAAACTGCCCCAGACCATTGGCTGGCAGGACTATAACAACGGCGGTGCTAACGGCACCTTCGACCCCTTGGCTGAGTAATTATCATCTAAGATATTTCTTCAAAAAGTCCAGCACGCGTTGCTGGACTTTTTGATTGCAATTCTTTGGCAAAGCGTACCTTTTGCTCCTTGCGACACATGGGACAGTCTGCAGTTGCCAAAAGTTATATATTACACCCTCGAAGTGCGGATTGAAACATTATTTTTTAGTGACATGCAATTTTACCCTCCCTTCCTCCCGTCACACCCTTCAAACACCGATGTACAAAGGGGTTGAGGCACGGGAGGGAAAACAAATATCCCTCCCGTTACCCTCCCGTTTTCACTCCCTTACATTCACGCTGCCTGTAGCTGAGCGGCTTTGTAGTAAGTCATATGGCTGGGTGAGGGTAGAGACTCAAAAACGGGAGAGAGACGGGAGGGACAATCATTCTCCCTCCCGTGCCTTAAACGCCGATGTGTAGGGCGTTTGAGACGTGTGACGGGAGGAAGGGAGGGTAAAATCGAAAAATTCTTTTTTTTCTGTCAATAAGGAACCCTTATCAGTCAATAACATCATGTTATCAATCAATAACCCTTCCTTATCATCCAATAACCATTGGTTTTGGTGGTAGCGATTAGTCCGTAGGCTTCGGACTCTTACTCCGAGCCCTTCGGACTGACAGTCCGAAGGGACGGACAAAAAGTTAGACCTTACTTCTGCAGTCCGAAGTCTGCCTGCTGGGCATTGACTTCCTCAAGGAGACGGGCTTTTTCAGACTCTGTGAGGATAGAAGCATTGTTGGTGTTGCTCGCCTTTTGAGTTGTATGGGCTGTGCGGACCTCCTGGGCGTCGAAACACATGGGCAGGTTGTAGGGGACACTCTCTATCTCCAATTCGGCTGGGGTGGGGGCATGAACGCCAGGGAACTGGACTTCAGCCTTGACCTTGATCTTACCGGCTTGGCGGGTAGAGCGGACGAGGATGGGTGCTGAGCCCCATTCTACGGCACGCGGATTGGCACAAATGCCGGCATCGCCAATGATTTCACCCTCGCCCTCGACGGTGAAGCGGATGTTCTCCTTGGCCAGACGGCGTACGTGACCTAAGTCATCTGTGACCTCACAGACTACTACGACGAAGTCAGAGCCGTCGGCTACCAGTTGGTGTCCCATCTCATCCACACGCAGGCGCAACTTGGTGCTGCGACGTGACGGCATACGCTCGTCGCGGCAGACCACCTTGCCACCGACAATGCCTTCAGCCACCATCTTGACGTTCTGCCAGTTGCGTTGGGTGTAACTCCAGTTGCGGGCTTCGAAGAAGTCCCAGGCATCCTTGAAGACTACGGGTTGTGAAGGCGCATGAGCAGCTTCGCCGTCGGCAGCTCCATAGACAGAACCATGACGAACGGGAAGTGTCCAGCAGTGTTCCCCGTCAAATAGGGTCAGGCGCACGCTGTCGCAGTTGGAGAAGACGGTTACATCACGCTCACTGAACTGCGTCATCTCATGGGCGATGCTGACCATGGGCTGTTCAGTTTGCGGCTGTAGCACAGCAGCAAACATCGGAAAAGCTGTCTTGGTCTGACGGAAGGCATCATAGATGCCGCCCCAATAGGGATCGGGGTGATAGCCGCGCTGGTGGTCGAAGGGATGCCACTGGCAACCACCGATGAACTGACCGGTAGTCTTGTAGAGCTCGTCGGTGCTCTTGAAGAGCGAGAGAGCCTGCACCAGCTGCGGACGCTCGCCCCATGAGCGTGAGGCGCGGTTCAGGTTGTTGTGGGCATACCAATCGTCTACCAACTCACCGAACTCACGCGTGAAGATAGGCTGTTTAGGTTTGTCCTCCTTGAAGTCATCGCCAGGCCAGCCGTAGACGACATCATAGTGGTCCTTGACACCAGCAGAGTGGACGTCGGCAGCAGCCACAGGACGGTAGGGGTAGGGATATTCGTCTTTGGTAATCTGCAAGGCCTGCAGGGCGAACTCCTCAGGATAGCGGGTCTCGTTAAGGATAGGCTCCCACATCAGTACACAGGGATGGTTGCGGTCGCGGCGGATGATGCTGCGGGTGTTCTGATGCACCTTCTCGTCCCAGCCCTTGTCCTTGTTCCAATACTGCCAACCAGGAGTGGCTACGATGATGAAGAGTCCCAACTCGTCACAGGCATCCATGAACGACGGGTCTTGCGGATAGTGGGCGGTGCGGATAATGGTAAATCCTGCGTCGCGCAACCGTTTGGCATCGCGCCACTGCTGTGAGTTGGGCAGGGCATTGCCCACATAGGCAAAGTCCTGATGGCGGTTGGCACCCACCAGTTGGTGGTAGCGCTGGCCGTTGAGGTAGAAACCTGGCTTTCGGCCCTGTGCATCATCAGTACGTACGAACTCGAATGAACGGATACCTATCTTGGTGATGCCGCCGTCGAGCGATTGCTTGCCTTCGCGGATGCGGGTGGTCAAGTTGTATAGACAAGGTGTCTCCGGCGACCATAGCTGTGGGTTCTTGACGGTGAAGTGCTGGGTGACGGTGCGTGTCTCGCCAGGCTTCAGATTGACCTTGGTTTGTTGCTGTGACACGCCAACAGACTGGGCAGGAGCGGATAGGGCTTGCTCAACGGTGATGGTTCGAGGGCGGTTGTCGTTGTTGCGTACCTCGGTGTTGACGTAGACATCAGCACGCTTGTCGCTGATGTTGTCGTAGTGTACGAAGATGCCACCGCCAGCCACCTTATTCTCTTCAACAGCATCGGTGATGGCAACTTTCGACTTGGCAATGAGCCATACATCGCGGTAGATACCCCCATGATAGGCGAAGTCGAGCGTCATCTGCTTCTTGCCGGGAGGGTAGGTCTTGTCGTCTCTGTTGTCGGCCTTGACGGCGACGATGATATCGTTGCCTGCAGTACATCCGAGGGCGGTGAGGTTGAGCGTGATGGGCAGGTATCCGCCTTCATGCTTCATCACCTCACGTCCGTTGACATAGATGGTCTGCTTGCCCATGATAGCCTCGAAGTGCAGCATGACATCACGGCCAGCTGTCTCCTTGGGCAGCGTGAAGTGCTTGCGATACCAGGCGATACCCTGATAGTTGCGGCATCCGCTGGCCTCGGCAGGCATCAGTTGTACGCTATGAGGTGTAGAAACCACTTCCCAGGCCTTGTCGTCATAGTTGACGGCCTCGGCACCGGTAATGTCGCCTAAGTGGAAGCGCCATCCGGCATTGAAGTTCCATACCAGTCGGCCGCTCTTTTCCAAGGGGAAGAGGCCTGCGACGGAGTTGTCAATCACCCCAGACCCAGGGGTGGCTGACAGGCAGGGAAGAGTCATGAGCGTTATCAGGAGTGTGGTAAGTATTGATTTCCTTTTCATTTTGCTTACGAGTTATTGGGGATTGTTATAGTCTTTTCCTGTCTGGGTGGTTTGTGGAGTATTTTCCCAGTTGTCCGTGCGGAACGACGATACTGGCAGTCCGTCGTGCATCAGGTCACCGTCAGCCCAGTCCTTGAAGGCATAGCGCACGGCAGCAGGTTGCTTTACCTGGTCGCACTTGACGTAGACGTGGTTGCGCGATACCCACACCTTGGTGGCAGGATGGAACATCCGGTCCTGACCAGCCACCTCGAAATTCTCCGATGTGGTGCCGTGCTCAAAGTAAACCCACTCTTTGGAACGGTCAAAGGCAATGACGGCGGTATCGTTCTGGAAGGTTACCTCCTTATAGGTGGCAAACTCAGGCAGTCCTTTCACGCCGTAGGTATTGCTAAGTGCCAATAGAGCCAGCCGTTCACCTGCCTGACGTTTCTTGCGCGGATGGATGCCGTACTCCAGACCGGCGTCCATCAGCACCGCCATGCGAGCATGAGGAATCATGCTTTCAGCCTTCAACTGCTGTTCGCGCAGATACTGGCTGTCCTTCCAGCCGATGAGCGAGTAGTCATAAGGAGCAATCTGGCAGTAGTAGAATGGGAAGTCGCCTTGTTTCCAGTCGTTGCGCCAGCCCTCGACCATCGCCTTGAGCAATGGGGCATAGTAGTCGTAGCGGGGTACATTGTCCTCGCCCTGATACCAGATGGCACCCTTCATGGCATAGCCGATGAGCGGCTTCAGCTGTCCGTTATAGAGTGCCGTCGGGCAACGCTGCTGGAGCTTCTTCACATCCGCTTCTGTGACATGCTGATTGACTTTGGGGAACGCTTTCAACCAGTCTGCCTGCATCCATGCCTCGCAGGCCGAGCCGCCCCACGAGGTACAGATTAATCCGACGGGTACGCCCAGTGTCTGGCGCAAGGCTCGACCAAAGTAATAAGCCGTAGCCGAGAAGTCACGCACGCTGGCTGCATTGGCTTCGCTCCACTGTCCTGTCACGTCATCGACGGGAGTCAGTGAGGCGTGGCGTTTGACAGTAAACAGACGCAGGCTGGCATCCTGGCAACGCAGCAGTTCCTCGGTTGTTCCCTCGACAGGCTGTTGCTTGAAGCCCTTCATCTGCATCTCCATGTTCGACTGGCCAGAGCATATCCATACCTCGCCAATCATCACGTTGTTCAACATCACCAAATCGCCATCCCTGAAACAGATGGTGTAGGGGCCGCCAGCCTCAGGGGTCTTTACAGTCACCTGAAAATAGCCGTCCTTGCGAGCCGTAGCAGAGTAGGATTGCTTGTCCCAAGGGGTGTCAACCAGAATCTTCTTGCCTGGTTCGGCCCATCCCCACAGCTTGCACTCCGACTGTTGTTGCAGTACCATGTTGTCGCTGAAGAACTTGGGCAGACGAACCTTGGCACTTAAGGGTAGAAAGGTAAAGAGGTAAAACGGTAAAACCACCATGACCATCTTCCAAACCATGTTGTTCTTCTTCATTTCCATATCATTATTTTTGTTTTTACTCTTCAACTTTTATTACAGGTTGTTTCAGCAGTCCTGCGGGTAGCAGTCCGTCGCCTTTGGTGCGATACTTGGCATTGGTCCAGATACCCTCATAGGGAGCCTTGCCTTGGTCCAGTCCACGCAGGGCGTTGTGCCACGTGTTGACCACCTCTATCTCTATCAGGTTCTTGCCCTTCTTCAGCGCACCGGTAATCTCCACTTCATAGGGAGCCGTCCAGGCAATGCCACAGTCCTTGCCGTTCACCCAGACGTGGGCGATATCCTTGACCTCCGGCAGTGAAAGCCAGGCCCGTCCAGTGGGCACCTCTCCGGCCTTCAGTTTCCATGTTGTCGTATAGCGGGCGTGTCCGCTGAAGTAGCGGATTCTGTCATCCTGATGCTGGCTCCAGTCGAATAGTTCCTGGCCTTTTAATACGATGCCAGACTCGTGGAAGTAGACATCCCAAAGCGGACTTTTTAGTCCCTCCTTGGGAACGAGATGTTCCCTCCTTGGGAATGAGATGTTCCCTCCCTGGGAATAAACAGCCTGCCCGTAGCAGACAAACAGCGAGCCGTAGGCGGGCAGGGTAAGAGTGCCCTGATAGTCGTATGAACGGTCAGTCAGCGGATCGTAAACCACGGCTTTTCCACCATGCCGGCGAAAAACAGGCGAGAAGGTTTGCTGCTGCGCCGTCTGGTTGGCGAGGAAGTAGATGTCCTTGTCCGCTGTCTGACGGTGGGCGTAGGCAATGCCTTCAGGCAATATGGCGTCAGGGGCAATACCGTTCAGTGTGGATTGCTGATAAGGCTTGTCAATCACCATTACCCCCTGCTGCTTCAGTTGGGCTATCTTGTCCTTAGCCTCCTTCGATACCAATGCACCCTCGGGAACGACCAGCACCTTATAGCCGAACGGTTGGTTCAGCAGGGCGTCCTTGTTCATCGAGTCGTACTGGTAACCATGCAGAGGATTAATCCAGTCCTTCAGGTCAACGATGCCTGCCGAGTGCCATACACCGACGGGCGACTCCTCCATCGGCTGTCCGACATTGGCAAGGCGCTGCTGCTCAGAGGCTACACGCTCAGCACCAAACAGTCCTGGCAGCATAGGTACAAGGCGGTCGGGAGTCAATGCACGCCTGGGCATTTCCTCCCCGGTAAATACCGCAATATCGACTACAGGCTTGCCCTGCTGTAACAAGGTCTGACAACGGGTGATGTAGTCTACCAAGCCTTTAGCCTCTGGAAACCATGTCTGGTCGCGCTGGAAGAAGAGTCCGATACCGTCGAGCGTCATGCCGGGCTTTCGGTCGAGCCAGGGGTTGTGGGTGTTGACGTGGAAGAACAGACGGTTCATGCCCAAGGCAAAGTTGCGGTCCAGCAGGGGCTTCACCATCGCCGGTGTCTCGTCCCACACGCCACGCACCTCAGTAAAGCCTTCTGCCTGTACGATGCGCTTGCCATAGACATGGGCACCACTGATGGCGTCCAGCATGTCGGTAGGCTTGTCGTGGGTGGGCGAGTTGAGCCAGTATTCGCCCATCGGCACGTCCACATATTTATAATGCTCAATGCCATCCGATACCATGGTGGGAGCCACACTCTCGCTGCTGAGGCTGACACCATAGTCGCGTGCCTTCTGCCCGACGGTGGCAAAGAACACCTCATGGACGAGTTCGTTGATGGTCAGTCGGACGTCGCGCAACACCTGGTCGCTCTGGGCGGCCGACCCGATGGGGATGCCTATCATGACAGGCAACCAGGGAATGAGGTCGTAGCCCCGACGGGCCTTGAACTCCTGGGCAAACTTGCTGCTCCAGTTCTGCGAGCCACACTCCCACGAATCCACATGCAGGTATTTCACCACACCAGCATGGGGACGCTGCTTGAACAGCCCAAACCACGAGTCTACCTGCTTGCTGACAGCCTCGCTCGAAAACTTGTCGCACTCCAATCCCTTGGCACCACCAGCCGTGGCATTGGTATAGCCCGTCGAGGTATGACCGATGCGAACAATACGGTAGACGTAAGTGGGATTATCCTTCGACTGAAGCTTATAGCCTGTCACGCGGTCACCGTCTAAGGTCAGGCGGGCTATCTCCCGCTGTTGCCAGCAGATGCTGTCGGGGAGTTCCTGCGGATTGGTCTTTGGGGCTATGCGCCACACGTAGCCGGCCTTCCCCTCCCAGTTGTCGATGCGCGGCTGGATATAAAACGTGGCGTTCTTGAGCCCCAGCCGGGGACGCCATTTGGCAGCATCCAAGTCCTCGCTGCCAGGTTCTGTTCCTGCTGGAGTCCACGACAGTCGCCAATAGCGGCCCTCGGTAGGGGGAATGGCGAAAGTGGTGTTATAGTCGTAGTTCTGCCAGCCCTGACGAGGCGGAACGAGTTGCTTCACCAGTCGGTAGTCTTTGCCGTTGTCTGACACTTCAACCATCATGCGCTGAGCCTGCATATTGGTGCCATTGGCTGCTATTTCTATATTGGTAAACAGCCGTTTGGCTCCCATGTCGATGGCTATCCAAGCTGGTTCCGAGGCGGCAAAGATTCCCTTGGCATTGCGTGTCATCGTTGGAGACATCGTGACGGGATACATCTTCAAGTCGCGCAGGAGGTCGAAGTTGACAGGGAAGGGTTGGAGAGTGTGGTGAGTCAGTGGGATGGCAAAAGTGGCAATGTCCTCGTAATAGCCCTCATGACCCTTGGGACGTGAGAGTGTCAGACCACCTTTCTGGTTTATCAAATCGCCCAACCGTCCTGACACGATGGTATCTGTATAGACTATCTTCTGCATCGACTCCTCGGGCTTAATCCACGGTCCTCCAGCCAATGCAAAACCGTCGCAGACGTGAATGCCCATGTCCAAGCCGAGCGAGTCGGCTTGCGCGAGAGCCACATCCACCATTCGCCAGAAGTTGTCACTCAGTGCATCGGCCTGTCCTCCGTATTCAGGACGTTCCTGTGCACCCCGGATGGGCATCAGGTAGCAACCGCCCAGTCCCACGTCCTTCATGGCCTTAAGGTCGGCCTTGATGCCAGCTTCACTTACGGCACCGTACATCCAGTACCAGAAGGTCCAAGGCTTATGCGTGTCGGCACGAGTGCCGACACTAAATAATAAATAAAAAATAATAAATAAAGACAGGCGCTTCATATCATTCGTGAAATTCGTGGTTTAGCAATCATTCGAAGTGCAGGATGGCGCTGATGGTTCCTTTTCCCTTGCTCCAGTAGGGCTGTGCCGACGGACCGTTCAGGTCGGTAGTGTTCACCTTGTTGCGTACGGCGGGAATGGCTCTCAGGATGCTGATGCCTGTCTCGGGTAGGGTGTAGAGAAGATGGTCGCGCCCGTCGCGAGGCGTATAGACGCCCACCTTTCCTGTCATCAGTTCGATGCCAATGGCACCTTCGCTGGTGTTCAGCTTCATCCAGTCGACATTCGAGAAGTATCCCTTGAACTCAGGATATTCGAAGGTTTCGCCAGGAATGGGGTCGTTGTAGTCGTTCTGCCAGTATCCATACTGCGGACCTTCCTGACGATTCTGCCAGATGCGATAGGGCCCCTTACCCACCCATTGCTTGCTCTTGACCAACTGCTCAGGATAGTCGAAGCAGATGCCCATGAGGTCGACGACGCCATTGAAGTAATAATTGACGTTCATATACACGCCGCCATCGCCCAAGAAGCGCCACGTCACCTTATTAATAGAACCATGCAGGTAGTTGGCTACCAGCGTGCTGTCGCTGAAGGTGAAGCCGTTGAAGGAACCCTGGTCGGCATACTCCGTATATTGCGTCTTCTTCTGGAAGGCTTTCTTGTCGTCATGGTTATAGAAGCCGTCCTCCGAGCGGTCGGCACGCTTGGCGGCGACAAAGCGGGGACCATTGCTGAACGACAGGTTTTTGCCGTTGACACTGACACCCATCAGCATACCTGTCTTCTTGGAGAAAGTATATTGGCGCTGACCGTTCTTCACCAGCAACTGGTCGCCGTCCTCTGTGTACGAGTACTGCTGTGTGTTCTTACGTAGCGTGGGTTTGTTGAAGTTGTCTGCCTTTGTCCAGTGCTTGTGACTCCACGTAAAGATTTCCTGTCCGTTGGAGTCGATAGCCTTCAACTCTATCACGTCAGCATCTGTCCTTTCGATTTTCAGCCGTGCTTTCTCGCCTGGTGCAGCATCGGGCGAAGGCAACTTCACTTCCTTGATAACCTTGACGTCGGTCTCCCCGTAGGCAGGCATCTTGAGCAGTCTGTAGCTGAACTGACAGTCCTTCAGGTTGGTAAAGTTGTAGCAGTTCTGGATGGTGAAGGCGCCGCTGTCAAAATACAAGACCTGCACAGGGCTCCACACCTCGCGGATGGTATAGAACGAGCCTTCCTTTTCCATGTGCGGACCTACAATGCCGTCGCTGCCGAAGTTACCCATGCAGTCCACGATACCATTCATATCCGTGCGCACCACACCCTGGTCCATCAGGTCCCACAGGAAACCGCCGGCACAGCGGGGATTCGACATCATCAGCTTCCAGTAGTCCTTCAGTCCGGCACCATGACCTCCGTCATACAGTCCGTGCAGGAACTCCGTCGGCATGAAGATTTCCTTCTGCCGCATATACTCCGATGTCTCGCCCCATGAACGATAGTGCTTGGTTTCGAAACCGTTGCGGTTAGCCCACGGGTAGAGCACCACGCGCTGCTGTGGGTCAAACTTCGCGAACACCGGCTCCAGCTCGTAGTTGAAGCCGCCCTCGTTGCCATTAGACCAGAAGATAATTGACGGGTGGTTGACGTCACGCGTCACCAT
>JAEEGL012949632.1_pt1 | contig 36516 bp, 34 predicted proteins | sample 9134231 | NCBI WGS metagenome assembly JAEEGL01 (sample SAMN16246548, study PRJNA631951) | gut metagenome | biome: gut microbiome; feature: rumen; material: fiber-attached | host: Bos | place: Iran: Karaj | collected 2018-10 | reverse complement strand
TTACAGGCTTTCATTTTTGATTATCTTGATTATGCCTATTACTTTTATCACATAAAGGAAAAACTAATATATGAAATGTGGTTTGGAGAATGTAAGGTAGAATTTTATGAGCGTAAATGGAGAAAAGAAAACAACACATAACAAAACTTCGTAGCCGACCGTGGGTCAAGCCTAATTTTTGTACATTTTCCTTGACAGATAAAATATACATTGTATATACTGAATATACGGAGGTAGATTATGCAGGCAGTAGTTCAGAAATGGGGTAACAGCCTCGGTTTTAGAATTCCTTCTCTTTGGGCAAAAGAAAACAATGTAAAAAGCGGCAGTAAAATCGAAGTGATTGCCGAAAAAGGAAAAATGGTCATTCTTCCTCAGAAAAAATCGCTTGATGATATGATGGCTATGGTAAATGACGATAACATTCATTCGGAAATTTCAACGGGCCATGCGGTGGGTAAAGAAGAATGGTAAAATCAAATTATGTTCCAGAAAAAGGAGACTTAGTTTGGCTGGACTTCGACCCGCAAGCCGGACACGAACAGAAAGGTCGCCGGCCTGCAATTTGCGTTTCTCAGAAAATATATAATAAGAAGATTGGGCTTGCTTTGTTCTGCCCTATTACAAGCCATATAAAAGGTTATCCTTTTGAAATTGTCCTAGACAATCATTCTATCAACGGCTGTATTTTAAGCGACCAGATAAAAAATCTCGACTGGACTCAAAGAAACTGCGACTTTATAGAAAAAGCAACAGAAGAAGAAATAAATTCTGTCGTTGATAATATCAAATTGATGATTGAGTAAAACATCTCATAACAAAACTTCGTAGCCGACAGCGGGTCAAGCTGCCTCTGGTACAACCGGTTGTTATGCAGACGCCCGCATTGGGCTGCTTCTGAGGAGAAAAAAAATGAAAAAGAAATGTTTTTTAGTAATTCTTTTTTTTATAGTCGGTCTCGCATATTCTCAGAGTTCAAATGTCTTATATAAAACAGGAATGGATGGCATATATATTTCTGATTACAACACTAATAATTCATGTGTAAGCATTAAGTCTGCCTCTGGTTATGATGAGAATTATTTAGGCGGTGTTGTAAGAAACTGGACATTAGAAATAGTGTACGCAGATAATATTGAATTATCATTTGTTGGTTTTATTGGAGCAGAATCAAAACGAGCTTATTCTAAAAACGCCAAGCTAGTTTTTCCAATCAAAATCATTGAAAAAAATGAGTCCACAGAAATAACAGAAGTTACACTAACAGGATATGATCCACAAAGCAATAGAATCTTTTATGAAGCATATATTGAATCCTTTAAGGGAAATTATGCTTTCTTGAGCGGATATTTTTCTAAAGAACCTTAAAAATGTATTTTTGATGACAACAGTATAAATAAGGACAAAAAAAAGACCGTCCCGAAAACGAGACGGTCAGCAAAGGAGTTGTGTATTGGATCGGCGTTAGATGGCCGCGAAACCACGCTCCAGATCCGCAATTATGTCATCGATGTGCTCAGTACCGATGGAAAGACGGATCGTGCTCTGGCTGATTCCCTGGTCGGCAAGCTCAGCGTCGTTCAGCTCGGAATGTGTCGTGGAGGCTGGGTGAATCACGAGGGATTTCACATCGGCAACATTCGCAAGCAGGGAGAAAATCTGGAGGTTGTCAATGAACTTCCAGGCCTCTTCCTTTCCGCCCTTGATGTCGAACGTGAAGATTGTGGCTCCTCCGTTCGGGAAATATTTCTTGTACAGCTCATGGTCAGGATGAGAGACGAGGGACGGATGGCTCACCTTGGCGACCTTCGGATGCTTTGAAAGATACTCGACGACCTTCTTCGTATTCTCCACATGACGCTCCACGCGGAGAGAAAGGGTCTCGGTTCCCTGAATCAATGCCCAGGCCGCAAACGGAGAGATACATGCTCCCTGATCACGCAAAAGAATCGCACGTATATAGGTGACGAAAGCTGCACCCGGAACAGCATCAGCAAAACTCACCCCGTGATAGCTCTCATTCGGATTTGCGATCGCCGGGAATTTTCCGCTCTTCCAGTTTGTCTTTCCAGACTCGATGATGATTCCGCCAAGAGTGGTTCCGTGACCGCCGATGAATTTTGTCGCGGAGTGAATCACCACGTCGGCACCGTGCTCAAGCGGACGGATCAGATAGGGTGTTCCGAAAGTATTGTCCACCACAACCGCGGCTCCGTGCTTGTGTCCCAGCTCAATCAGCGCGTCCAAGTCAGCCACGTCGGAGTTCGGATTTCCAAGCGTCTCAAGGTAAAGCACCGAAGTGTTTTCCCTGAAAGCAGCCTCAACCTCGGAAAGATCGTGCACGTCAACGAAAGTCGTCGCAATGCCGAAGTTCTTGAGCGTGTGCTTCAGAAGATTGTACGTTCCTCCGTAAATGGTCTTCTGCGCCACAACATGACTTCCCGCCTGAGCAAGAGCCTCAATCGCATAAGTAATCGCAGCTGCTCCTGATGAAACAGCAAGTGCTGCTGAACCACCCTCAAGGGACGCTATCCTTTTCTCGAAGACATCCTGAGTGGAGTTCGTAAGCCGTCCGTAGATGTTTCCCGCGTCGGCAAGACCGAATCTGTCGGCGGCATGCTTTGAATTATGGAATACATAGGACGTTGTGGCGTAAATCGGCACTGCCCTAGAATCTGAAGAGGGATCGGGATTCTCCTGTCCCACGTGCAACTGCTTTGTCTCGAACCTTGCTTTTGAAAAATCTGCCATAATAATCCTCCTATTGAAAATCCTTTCTAATTTAATTTGCTCTCTTGTCCGCTTTCATCCCGCGGCTCATATTCAAGCATGGTTATGTTATAGCACAGATTTCCTACTAAAGCAATAGGTTTTCTATATAACTTTTGTATGTACTGCTATAGCCTTAATCTATAACCCAAATCCATACCCATTTTTCCGAGGCATGATAAAAAATCAAAAAAAAATTTGACTTGCGAGTCTTTTTTTATTACATTTAATGATACACATAAAAGAACAAACCATTATGGAGGAAAATATGAAAGTTAAGCCATTGGCAGACCGTGTTCTGGTTAAGCAGGCGGCGGCAGAGACAAAGACAGCGGGCGGACTCTACATCCCGGAGACAGCCCAGGAAAAGACCCAGCAGGCCGTAGTCGAGGCAATCGGTCCCGGAACCGACAAGGAAAAAATCACCGTAAAACCCGGAGACAAGGTGCTTTATGACAAGTACGCCGGAACAGCGATCAAGATTGACGGTGAGGACTATCTCATCCTCAAGAACGCGGACATCATCGCCGTCATCGAGTAGATTCCGTTACAAGACGCGGCATTAGGGGCAGTTCCATGATTCTGACGGATTCTGGGATTGTCCCACAAGAGCCAAGAAAAATCCTACGGAGAGCAAAACAGTGAAAAAACTTACCATACTCGTCTTATTGTGTTCCATCGGTGCAAGCCTTTTCGCGGGCCCATTAATCGATGCGGCAAAAAATCAGGACTACAAGACCTTTGAAAAACTCGTAAAACAGGGTGCGGACCTGAATGAAGTCAATGAGTCGGGCATGAACGTCCAGCTCTCCCTGGCCTATTTCAACGACAAGGATTTCAAAAAAGCATGTTCCCTGCTGGCAAGAAAGGGCTTCAACTTTGATGTCCCGGTCGAAAACAACATCTCATTGCTGCACGCGCTCTCCTATTCATGCTCCCATGAAAAGCTGGCGGTCCTCCTGAAATACAAGGTGGACGTGAACAGAAAGGACAGTCTCTCGAACCTCAGGCCGATAGACACCACCCAGTTCAGCACCTACAAATTCTACTCGGAGCAAGACATTCCGTCCACAGCCAAAAGCCGCGCGGAAAAAACAAGGAAGCTCCTGATGAAACACGGATCGGAGGAGTTCAAATACCACGAGCCGACCATCGGGGAATTCGGAAACACCTTCATCTGCATTTATGCCGTAGTCGCAAGCTTTTTCCCGGATTTCACTCCCGCCATGCTGCTTGAGTACGACATCCTTGACGAGACGGTGACGGACGGACAGCAGATTGCGACCCTGAATCAGGCAAAAGTGGCAAAAACACTCAGGTCCATGGGCTTCGACGCTGAGATAAACAACTATTACGACACCGACACCATCCTGAAGAAACTGGTCGAGACGGCAAAATCCCAGGAGACATACATGCTGATGGCGTGCATGGGAAAAAATCCGGTCGCACCGTATCAGTGGGTGATCATAAACGGCGGCAACTACGTTGAGAATCCGTCCCCGGACACATCCCTGATTACGCTGAATTCGGACGCTCTCTACAAATTCGTGGACTTCCAGGCAAAGGACATAAGCCAGCTGGTCACAATCAAGCTCTACGAATAAATCCGTCCCGGAATGATACGGAGTGTGGCAAAATAACCCACAAACACATGAAAAAAACGCCGCTGTATCAAAATGACACTCAAGCGGCTCACCCGTCTGTGTAATTTTACCAAAACCGCCCTAAAACGCCATACCGCAAAAAAATCACCCCAGTCCCGACAAAAGCAAGGATTCCAAGCCGAACTCATTTCAACATATATAATTAGCCGCTTCGGTGACATCCCTGACCGACATTCTTGAATCCACCCCGGAACATTTTTCACAAAAAAATTCACTCTCATTCACCGCTTGGCACGCAACTTGCTATATACATAAGTGAGAGTTTTACAGGGCTGGTCCCACAAATCATTTGGCAGGAGAATAAAATGGTCAGCGACGAAAAGATTTTGAACATGTATCTGAAAGAAATCAGCAGGATTCCGCTTCTTACACGCGAAGAGGAGAATGAACTGGCCATCAGGGCTGCCGCCGGAGACAGAGAGGCGAAGAGGAAAATCGTGAGCGCAAACCTCCGCTTTGTGGTGAACGTGGCCAAAAAATACCAGAACCAGGGTCTTCCGCTTGAGGACCTGATCAGCGAGGGAAACATCGGGCTTCTTACGGCCATCGAGCGTTTCGACGTGAGCAAGGGATATCACTTCATCTCTTACGCCGTCTGGTGGATCAGACAGTCAATTCTCAAGGCAATCTGTGAGAAGAGCCGCGCGATCCGTCTGCCCCTGAACCGTGCGAACGAGCTTGTGCAGATTGAAAAGGCCATGAAGAGCGTGGGACACAACAAGAGCGAGGACATGGAAATCCGCGAGGTCGGAAAGATGCTCAACATGGATGCCGATCACGTGCGCGAGATGCTGAATCTTTCACGCGATCTCATAAGCCTTGACGCACAGGTTTCGTTTGACGGAAACAACAAAAAGACGCTCGGCGAATACATCGAGGACTCAACCAGCCCCACTCCCGAAGAATACGCAATCAACGAGTCAATGAAGGAAGAGATTGATGCCGTGCTCAGAACCCTGCGTCCCAACGAAGCCAAAGTGCTCCGCCTGCGCTACGGTCTGAACGGTGAGAAGCCCATGTCCCTCAAGGAAGTCGGCGACATCTGCAATCTCACGAAGGAAAGAATCCGCCAGATTGAAAAGCGCGCCCTGGTACGCATGCATCACCCGGTAAGGATGTCCAGGCTCGAAGGTCTCGTGGCATAGTTTTTCCGCTCTCTTGAACAAGACTTCCGTTTGTGATATAATTCTATCGCTTAAATTTAGTTTTGCGGGAGAATCGAGAGGCCTATGAAAATTTACAAGCTGGGCGAAGAAGTGCTCAGGGAAAAATGCTCGGAAGTTAAGCCGGAAGAAATAAACGATGAGTTCCGCTCGGTTCTGGACGAAATGTTCACGACCATGGAAGCTGCGAACGGAGTGGGTCTTGCGGCGCCGCAGGTCGGAATAGCAAAGCGTTTCTTTGTCGTGATCGCAGATGACGAGGTTCCCCGCGTCTTTATCAATCCCGTAATAACGAAAACATCAGACGACATGGTGGACTACGAGGAAGGATGTCTTTCCATCCCCGGATTCTATGAGAATATCAAAAGACCGTCGAAGGTTTCGGTCTCAGCCCTGGACAGGAACGGAAAGCCGTTTACAATTGACGGGGCGGAGGGACTTCTTGCGAGGGTAATCCAGCACGAGAACGACCATCTGGACGGAATCCTCTACATTGACCGCGGAGACGCTGATTTCAAGGCGAAGACCGAGGAGCAGTTCAAGAAGAGAGCCGAGAGAGCCGCAAAAAAAGCCGAGGAAAAGGCCAAAAAGCAGGCGCGGATCGCAGCGAAAAAAGCCGGAAAGGAAAAGAGGGGCAATGCTTAGGGTTCTGTACGCGGGAAGTCCGGCAGCCTCATCAAGGGCACTGGAACTGATTCTAAAAGACAGCTATATGTCCTCATCCATTCCCGAAGAGCATTACAAGGTTGTCGGTGTGCTCTCAAATCCGCCATCCATGCAGGGACGCCACAAGGATTTAATCCCGACCGAGGTGGCACACTACGCGCAGATTTGGAACGAGGCACGCGATGACGGAATCGTAATCCTGACCCCGGAGCATTTAAAGGAAGAGGCACGCGAGCAGATTGCTTCAATCCACCCGGACATCTTCATCTGTTTCGCCTACGGACACATACTCGGACCGAAATTTTTCTCCCTTTTCAAATACGGCGGAATCAACATCCACCCCTCCCTTCTCCCCAAATACCGCGGGGCCACACCCGTAAACCAGGCAATTTTGAACGGAGACAGCGAGACCGGAATCAGCATACAGAAAATGGCGCTGGGAATTGACGAGGGAGACATACTGAGCATGCAGAGATGGACCCTCACAGGAACCGAAACCGCAGAGTCGCTTTTGAAGGAAGTCGCCCTGCACGGAGCCATATCAATCACCACGATCCTGCGCTACATCGCCAAGCACCACGAGCTTCCCCACTCATATCCGCAGAGGGGCCCGGCGTCATACTGCTCCATAATCAAAAAAGAGGACGGAAAAATCAACTGGCGGAACTCAGCCGAAAAGATTGACGCTCAGATCAGGGCGTACACACCTTGGCCGGGATGCTTCACGACATGCAACGGACAGACGCTCAGGATCCTCAAGGCACGGTCAGCGGAAAAAGTCGCAATGCAGGACAACACGGTTCCGAAAGAGACTCCCGCGATCCCCGGAACAGTCATCGCCTACCACAAACAGAGGGGCATCCTGATTCAGACCGGAAGCGGAGTGCTGATTGCGACCGAGCTCCAGTGGCAGGCAAAGAAAGCGATGGATTTCAAATCCTTCATGAACGGAGCGAGAAATTTCATCGGCTCGGTTCTTGAGTAGCGATTGAAAAAAGAGCCGAAATCTGATACTATTTAACTGAAGGAAAATAGATGGCCGTATGCGCGGCTGGATTTTTTTAGGAAGAGGAAATTGTTTTATGAGCGCTAGGAGAAAAAGTGATTCCACCAAAGTCAGCACGAACGATGACACAATCGCAAGCGGCGACATCAACGATGGCATCACAACAAATTTTGAGACCAGAAGCGAAAGCACCGACGATATTACAATCACTGACATCAACTCAACCAGTTCCGTCGGCTCCGATGACACTGTGACTGCCGGAGAGAGCAACGGAAGCGGAATTGATTTTGACGCGACCCTGGTGGACGAGAGCATGAGCGTTGAGATTCCGGAGGAGAAGTCCGACTCAATACTGAATAAATGGAAGAAAGAGAAAAAGGAAAAGAAGGAAAAACCTGAGAAAAAAGAGAAAAAGCCCGGCAAATTCGGCACTTCGTTCAAGGGGCTGCTTGAGAACGTAGTTTCCGGCGGATGGGTTCTCTTCCTCACGATTTTCCTGTCGCTTTTCATTATGGTCATGGTCGCCATGGCAGTGTTCTTCTACTCCGTGCAGGGAGAGGAAAAGGTGATGATGCCGTCCGTAACAGGAAAGCCTCTCACAACCGCCATCCTGGAATTGCAGACCAAGGAGCTTTATCCGAAAATCAACCTGCGCTACTCAGACCTCCCCGGCGAGGAAGGCATGGTGCTTGAGCAGGAACCGGCCCAGGGCTCCATCATCAAGGCATACAGAAGCGTCACTCTCACGGTAAGCCGCGGACTCTACACAGAGACACTCGGATCCTACGTCGGAAAGGACGCCGATTCCGTACTCGCGACCCTGCAGGGACTCACCAACGACGTGACCCACATGGAGATTGCGCCCATCGTGTATCAGCAGAGCACAAAGCCAAAAGGACAGATCCTCGCGCAGTACCCGGCCCCGGACACACCGCTTGACAGAACGAAGGTTTATCTCGTGGTCAGCAGCGGAGACGAGGCAGTAAAGACAACGGTTCCGAACATCAAGGGAATGAACGTGCAGCAGGTTCTCGCACAGATGGCAAAGAGTCCGGTTCTTTTCGACTTCACAGCTCTTGATGCCGCGGACGGAAACGCTGTGGTGACATCGGTTGAAAAAGCCGGCGAAGAAATTGAGATGTACGGCCACGTAAACGCGGAGATCGCAATTCCCGCAACGAGCGAGGAAAGCAACACGGTATACGGAGTCTTCAAGTACACAATGACCACATACCCCTACCCGGTAAACGTGCGTCTTGAGGCGGCGGACAGCTCAGGAAACCTCACAGTGCTCATTGACTTCGCACATCCGGGCGGAGACATCTCAATTCCGTACATGGTAAAGAAAAATTCCGTCCTGACGCTTTTCGCAATGGACAAAGTAATCACAAGACAAAACGCACAGTAAGTGGAAAGATGAAAGTGGAGAGTGGAAAGTGCTTAGTACTCACTCCCCACTTCTCATTCCTCACTCCTATCTTCTGACCTCAACGCTTCCGTCTGATTTCGCAATGAATACGATCGGTGGAAGCTTGGTGAAAAATCCGCACTCGACCACTCCGGTTATATCGTTTATTTTTTCCTCCATCTCGGCGGCATCCACAGGAGTCTTCCACAGACAGTCCAGAATCATGTTTCCGTTGTCGGTGATTACAGGCCCAGCCTTTCTCACACCCTCGCGGAGAACACAGCTCGCACCAAGTTTTTCCATGGCCATGACGACGCACACCCTCGCCTCTGGAATAATCTCAACCGGAAGGGCAAATCCCGTTCCGTGGGTCTCAACAGCCTTTGACTCATCCGCCACAATGGCAAAGGTCTCCGCACTGTACGCAATGATTTTCTCACGGAGAAGAGCAGCCCCGCCACCCTTGATCAGAGTTCTCGCAGGCCCCACCTCGTCAGCACCGTCAATCGCAAGATCAAGCTTGCCCGAAATTGCGCGGTCGTTGAGGGAGTACACCGGGATTCCGAGTCTCTCGCACTCAAGCGTGGTCTGGAAACTTGTCGCAACCGCACGGATGTCCTTCAAGGTTCCGTCCTCAATTCTCTCGCTGAGCCGTTTCACAGCAGGCATCGCCGTGGATCCGGTCCCAAGTCCGATTTTCATTCCGCTGAAAATTTTTCCTTCCTGAATCAGAGTGTCTATGGCAGTCCTTGCCGCCAGAACTTTCTGCTCATCCTTGCTTATCATTTTGTCCTCCATATAAAATCAGTAATCCTTATCCGTGAAAAGTTTGAACTGCTCGTAACCCTGGTAGCGCAGCATCTCATATCCGTTGCAGAACCTGCATCCCGCCTTGGACGCACGGGCCATAATCGGCGTAACGGACGGAACGTACACAAGATCAAAAAGCATCTCCTTTCCGGTGAAGTCGTAGAAGAAAATTGGATCGTTCTTTTCGTTTGACGGTTCCCTGCTGTTCATCCCGAGTGACGTTGTCTGCACGATCAGGTCGTTGTATTTTTTCAGCAAATCCAGATTGTCCTCGGAAAGAGTCGCATATTTGAATCCGTATTGCTCGGCTATGGGTTTCGCCTTTGAAAGCGTCCTGTTGAAAATGCACGCGTTGCCCTTGAGCTCCTTGATCGCATAAGCCACGGCCCTCGCAGCACCGCCGGCACCGATTATGGCGACCCTCCACCGCGAGAGATTTTTCGTCCCTGTAAACTCAAGCAGAGATTTCGTGAATCCGGTCACGTCGGTATTGTATCCGTTCCAGATGCCGTCGGAATCTTTCACGAGAGTATTGCACGCGCCGATTGACCTCGCCTTTGCAGCCGCATGGTTCACCGAACTCAGGGCAGCCTCCTTGTGTGGAATCGTAACGGAGAGTCCCTTTACGTCAACGGTATCGGCAAAATTCAGGACTTCGGAAAATGACTGCGAGCGGATCGGAATGTAGACAGAATTCATCTTGTGCTTCTCATACCCGTAGTTGTGGAGCTCAGGACTTGATGTCTGAACGAGCGGCCATCCGGTAATGCCGAAAATGGAAGTGTCGTCATTGATTGAGCGGAAGCGGAACGTCTCGCAGAGGGTAACCGGATCCAGATGTCCGAGCGCGGGAATGTTCGCCAAAGTCTCGATCGGGGAAGTGAACGTGAGGAAATTTTTCAGCCTCGCACCCAGAATGCGCGTCGGAGTTCCCATCGGCCCCATCGCGACAATGATGTGGTTGTTGTCCTTCAGGTTTTTCGCCTCCTCGAACACACGCCTCACGTCATCAAGAGTGTGCGGCATGAACGCGATTTTCGGAATCTCAAATTCGGAGTCCCTGAGTTCCTCCAGTCTCTGCGCCAGATTCGCAACCGGTCCATCCATGACATGCAGGCTCCTGATGATTCTGAGTCCGTAAGCCAAAGCCGCGTCCTGCAGAGAGGAAACATGGAAGTCATCCTCAAAATCCACGTAGGCAAAATTCTTCGCCTTGTCCTCATCAACAAAAGAAAGTGCCCTCGCGAAAAGCACTGACCGGTTCGCCTCCCCCTCCACGAACATTCCGCCGTCAATCTTGCGTCTGATTGTAAGAATGCACGGCATCTTCGCCATGTTAGGAAATTTTTTTATCAAATGCCTCTCGTCATCATCAAGAAAATCCGCGCGAAGCTCAGCCACGTCAACATAACTGCGGTACTTTTCCAACGTCTCAAAATCTTCCTGCAGAGTCTTTCCTGTCAGAGTCAGGCAGACCAATGGACGACTCATAATATACCCCCAGATGCGTCTCAAAACGCATTAAGTGATGATAGCATATTGCATTGATTTTGGGAATAGGAGCGGAAAGTTGGGAATTGAGAATTGAGATTTTTTCCTATATATGATAAAATGAACGGCATGAAAATGAACGGATTTTTTACCAAGACATTTGTAATTTTTTTTGCAGCTTTTATTTTACTGATTGCGCCGGGATGCAACGGAAACCAGAACGGAATGAGGCTTGATGAGGTCGGTGTGTTTCTGCCGCTCGACGAATCCTACAAGGACAAGGGCATTGAGATTAATCAAATCGGAAGCGGAATGACGCATTTTCCCTGCGCGATGATTACATTTTCCGACGAGGCCGAGATTGACAAAATCTTTAACGCAGCCGGAGACGAATGGAACTCACTTTCGGAAGAGGAAGAGCAGAATGATTTCCTGAACAAACTTTACGCTGACCTTGCCGTGCACCAAAAATTGCTCGCCCAGATTCTTGTGATTCCAGACGCGGAGTATGAGGAGCTTCTTGACCCTGCGAACGAAAACGCGGACATCATAAAGGGATTCAACATCCTCGGAAAAAAATTCGGAAACACCTATCTCTACGATCTTCCCGAAAACAACAGCGAGGGAATGAGCGACGAGGAAAGGGCTCTGTTCGAAGAATGCAGCGCGGCAGTGACCAAGGCCGTGAAGCAAGCGAAAATGATAGAAATCAAAACCGTGGAGGCAGAAGAAGAGGACGCGGATCTTCCTGCTGCGGGAGACCAGGAATACTCCGTCTCGGTGATAAAACACAATCTGGACTTTGAGACGAGCGATTTGGACGGGAACACAATCACAAAGGAATTTTTCTCGCGTAAGAGACTCACGGTTGTGAACGTGTGGGGAACATTCTGCGGGCCGTGCATCAAGGAAATGCCTGAGCTTGCAGAGTGGTCAAAATCCATGGGCAACGACGTGCAGTTGCTTGGCATCGTGTGCGACGTGACATCGGAAAATGACATCGACGGAGTGCAGGAGGCAAAGGACATACTCACCAGTGCGGGCGCGGATTTTACCAACATACTCGCATCAGAGAGTGTAAGCGACTTCATCGCTGGAATCCAATATGTGCCGACGACTTTCCTTGTGGACTCCGACGGCAACGTGGTCAGCGAGATGATTGTGGGCGCGGACGTTGAGAAATACAAAACAGCCGTTGACTCATGGCTTTCCGCCAACTGAAAGAAGTGCGATGAAAAAAAACACGCGGAGAATTCTTACATGCGTCTTTCTACTCTCTCTCTCTGTCGCTCTCATAACCGTAGGGCTGATGCGGGGAGAGGCAAGGACGGTTCTGAAAAAGGCCGTGCGTATCTGCATGGAGTGCATAGGACTGGGCTGAGATGGGAAAGCATAAAAAAAATCCCGGGATAAAAAATCCTCTGAGACGAAAACTCATCCAGATTGCGGCATTCGGATTCTGCAACTCCCACGTCGCGAATTTCATAAGCGGAAAAATCTATACGGGAAAATGGAAAAAATTCTGTGTCCCAGGTCTCAACTGCTACTCATGTCCCGCGGCTGCTTTCTCATGTCCGATCGGCGCGATGCAGGCTGTGAGCGGCTCCACCAAATTCAACTTTTCATTTTACGTCACCGGTCTGATTCTCGCGTTCGGAGTGATTTTCGGCAGGGCAATCTGCGGCTTTCTCTGCCCCTTCGGTCTGATTCAGGAAATCATCCACAAAATCCCGGGGAAAAAAATCAGGCTGTGGAAGCCACTTCGCTACATAAAATATGCCGTGCTGCTTGTCTTCGTCCTGATTCTTCCTGTTGCCGACACAAACTATGCCGGAAGCGGAGACCCTGCGTTCTGCAAATACATCTGCCCGGCGGGAAGTCTTGAGGCGGCTCTTCCACTGATTGCGACAAACCCTGAGCTGAAATCCGCACTCGGTGGACTCTTCGTTTTAAAAATCTCCGTGCTGATTATAGTCCTCCTGCTCTGTGTTTTCATCCACAGATTTTTCTGTAAAACGCTCTGTCCTCTCGGCGCAATCTATGCAATGCTGAACAAAGTCTCGCTCATGCATGTCTCGGTGGACAAGGGAAAATGCGTGTCATGCGGAAAATGCGGCAGTGCATGCCCGATGGACGTGAACCCGGTGAAAGAAGCAAGGAGCGGAGAGTGCATCATGTGCGGAAAATGCGCAGACATCTGTCCAGTTGGTGCAATCGCAATCTGTGTATCGGAGAAAAAAATCTCAGAGAAAAATCAGTCCGAAAACGGCACCGGCAAGAACGATGAAAACCGGATGGATTTTTTTGAAGACAAAGAGAACCACCAGCGCGAGGGCATAGAAAATCATTGACTTCCACTGAAAGAGGCTCGCTATGCTTCCTGTGTCGCGGAAAAGCGGAAGATTCAGCACGGTTATGAAAAGCACGTTGAGCATGGCGACAAGAACCATTCCGGCTGTGGCAGGACGCAATCCGTTGAAGGCAGCCTGAACCACAGGTTTCTTCTGAAAGTTTGAGAAGAACCTTGCAATCAGCATTATGATTATGAGTGACGGAGCGATCTCCCCCAGGGTAGTGACAATTCCGCCCACAGGTCCGTAAAGCTCGGTTCCGCAGTAAGTCGCAAGGTTGATTCCTATGGGGCCCGGAGTACTTTCCGAAATGGCCATCATCGTGTAGAATTTTTCCTGGGAAATCACCGCGAATCTTTCCACGAGAATCTGCTGCATGAAAGTAGCCGCAACAAGTCCTCCTCCCACGGCGAAAAGTCCCACGTAAAAGAATATGAAAAAGAGCTGCACGAGCCCGAGGATTCCAGTCATCATTTTTTCTCATCCTCCTTTTTTCTCAGCCCGCCAGTAAGCCATGTCACGAGGATTCCAAGGACAGCCGCCGACACAATCACCACGACGGAGGGAAGCTTCAGAAAATAAATTGCGGAAAACGCCGCGAGATAAAAAATCGCGCCCCACCATTTTTTTATTGATTTTTTTGCGAAGTTGAAAACGGCATAGGTCAAAAGAGCTGCCACGGCGACGTTGATTCCAGCGAGCATTTTCTGCACCCAGACGATATCCTCAAAATTGGAGATGAACATCGCGATTATGCTGATTATAATTACCGAGGGAGTCACAACGCCCATGGTCGCGCATATTCCGCCCGGAACACCACGCTGCCTGAATCCGATGAAAGTTGAGACGTTGACGGCAATGACACCAGGAGTCACCTGAGAGATGGCATAGTAGTCCAAAAGATCCTCGCTCGTCGCCCACTTTTTCTTGTTCACGAGCTCTCTTTCCAAGATTGGAAGCATCGCATATCCGCCGCCGAATGTCACCGCCCCGATTTTAAAGAACGTCAAATACAAATCCAGAAGTTGTCTGAGCATAAATCTTCTATCCTAAATCAACTAATTGTTTCAGCAAAAAAGCAGAATCTTTCCACTTTACACTCTCAGCTTTCCGATACTTCGCTTTTCTCTTTACGCCAGCAGAACGGAAACTTCGCGAGCACAGGGAATTTTCCGGTGACTTTCGTATACGCGAACTTCCCGACCCTCATTCCGATGAAAGCGCACAGAATGCCGACCACAAATCCGACAAGCACGTCCGTGGGATAATGCACTCCGACATAGAGACGGGAGAGAGAAATCAGGACGGCAAGAATCATGCAGGGAATGCCGATGCGGAGCTTGGTGCGGCAGAGAATCACAGTTGCGACCGCAAAGGATGACGCAGTGTGTCCCGACGGAAACGATGAGTCGCTCGGTATGCGACCGAGGGGCACGAGATTCTTTACCACGACGAAAGGACGTGTTCGGTCCACAATCATCTTGATGGTGAGATTGTTCAGGATGACCATAAACAAAAACGCAAAGCAGCACATTGTTCCAAGCTTGCGTGTCTTCGGAATCAGAAAAAGAGTGAAACAGACCACAGCCCAGATGAGTCCTGAGTCCGCGAGGGATGTGATTCCGACCATAATGGGGTTAAGCCACGGCTGCCTGATGTTGTCCTGAATAAAAAGCAGTATATTTCCTTCCATATTATACCCCTTGTTTTTTAGTCAGACGGTCCGGCCGTGCAAACCTCGTCGCTTTCGGCAGGCTCCGGTCCAAGAGGTGCTATGACGCGGTCCTCAATCGGGATGTACTCACGCTCCTCCGACACATTCTTGTATGCGGGGCGGTAGATTCTTCCACCTGCGACAATCTCCTCCACACGGTGCGCGCTCCAACCTGCGATTCGGGCAATGGCAAAAAGCGGAGTGTAAAGCTCGCGTGGGATGTTCAGCATGGTGTAGACGAATCCTGAGTAGAAATCAACGTTGGTGCAGAATCTCTTTTTGTCGCCGACCCTTTCGTAGAGGATCTGTGGGGCAAGCTTGTCAATCAGATTGTAGAGATTGAACTCTTCCTCACATCCCTTTTCCTTTGCGAGCTCGGCGGCCTTTTCACGCAGCAACACGGCACGCGGGTCACTGATTGTGTAAACGGCATGTCCCTGTCCGTAGATGAGTCCGGTGTGGTCGAACGCTTCCTTACGCACGATTTTTCTCAGATAGTCCGCGACCTCACTCTCGCTGCTCCAGTCCTTCACGTGGGCCTTGATGTCGTCCATCATTTCCATTACGCGGATGTTCGCTCCACCATGACGGCGGCCCTTCAATGAGCCAACTGCAGCGGCAACAGCGGAATACGTGTCTGTGTCAGCGGATGAGACCACGTGGATTGTAAGTGACGAGTTGTTTCCTCCACCATGCTCGGCGTGAAGAATCAGGGCAAGGTCAAGAATCTCAGCCTCAAGCCTTGTGTATGATTTGTCGCTCCTGATGAGACGGAGGAAATTCTCGGCCGTACTCAAATTCGGGTCGGGATTGTGTATGTACATGCTCTTTCCGTCGTAGTAGCGTCTCTTCGCCTGATATCCGTATGCCGCAAGAGTGCTGAAACGGGAAATGAGCTCAATGCACTGGCGGAGTATGTTCCTCACGTCACGGTTCTCAGGGTCGTTGTCATAGGAATATGAGGCAAGGACACCACGCGCAATTTTGTTCATGATGTCGCTTGAGGGTGCCTTCATAATCATGTCCTCGGTGAAATTCGGAGGAAGTGTGCGCAACATTCCGAGCACGCGGTTGAACTCATCAAGCTGATCCTGGGTCGGGAGCTGTCCGAAAAGAAGGAGATACACGCACTGCTCATATCCGAACTGATGGTGCTTCTCAGTGTCATGCACAATGTCCTCTACGGAATATCCACGGTAAATCAGACGGCCAGGAACCGCCACTTTTTTTCCGTTAGCGTCAACCTCATAGCCGACGACATCACCTATCCTCGTCAGTCCCACGAGAACACCGCGACCGTCAGCCTGCCGGAGTCCCCTTTTTACGTCATATTTCTGATAAAGAGCAGGGTCAATGGGGTCGTTGCATTGAGCGAGCTTTGTAAGTTTTTGCATCAGGTCGTCATATTCGATCGTACCGAATTCCATTGGTGAGCCTCCCGTTTTTCTATTTTCAAGCTTAAATTTATATTTGTATAATTATACAAGAGTTTTTAATTCTGTTCAAGGGGGATGTGCGAGTGTTGACATGTTACAAACAAAACGCAATACTGTTCTATATATAAGCAATGCATCCAATTTTTCAGGAGCACATTATGAAAAGTATGAAAAAGTTTATTTTACTGTCAGTCTGCATGTTTCTTGCATCCAGACTCTGCGCGTCGGACCATGAGCTCAAGAATGTACCCGAGGATTTTATAGGAACCTACATGCCGGTGCAGATGGAAATGCTTTTGAAGGAAAAAATGTCCTATCAGGAGGCCCTGTACACCATAGCAAATTCCAGCTACGACATTCTTTCGCTTGAGGAAAACATCTGCTACTCGCAGGTTGAGTTCATGGACGGATATGCTGTGAAGGCTGAAGATTTCGCGCAGTGGTCCTTCATAAAACGCGGCGACGAGAGATTTATCCTTGATGAAAACGGTCTGTCCTACCGAAGAATCTCGGCGAAGAAAAATGATTACGATGCATACGCGGAAAAAGTCCTTTCAATAATTTTCGTGGACGCGCTTCACAACAGGAACATTTCCATAAGAGGATCCGAGGTCACTATTTATGGAAAGAAATATCATTTTAATCTTACGCCAACTTACGTGGATGACTCCGGGGCACTGTGCCTGTCAAACTACGTCTTGAAGATTGAGGGTCTTTCGGCAAACATTTACGAGATGGAGTCAACCGGAAAATGGGTCTATCGCAGGACCAACAAAATCGTGCAGACAATCCCGCTGTTCTACTGGAACGACGAAAAATACATCAATCTCAGCGCATCCAAATACCAAAGTTCCAAAAAGGATCTGAAGATGCTGAGGAATCTCATTTATGCAAAGCACGGTTATAAATTCGCCACGGATGAGCTGAAAAAAATTTTCTCCGACTTTGACTGGTACAAACCGAGCGATGATTTTTCCGAGGACTCGCTGCAAAATTTTGAAAAACATATCCTTGAGAACATCAAACGATATGAAGGAAAGAAAAGCCGGGGATGAGAATAGCTGACATGAAAAAAAGAATCACCCTCATCACCATATTGATTTTTTCGCTTTTGTTCTCATCCTGCGTGGCGCATTACAAGGACGGACGCGAGGAAAAAGATTTCGAGAAGATTCTTGCAAGCGCAGGATCAGTGGAGCCACATTCACCGGAGAAATCCTTTGTCGAACTTCATTCACTTGACACATATCCTTCGAGCGGAAACAAATTTTACGACGCTTATGTGAAACGCGGGACAAAGACAAACTATTATCTGATCCGCCGTATGCTTTGCGACGAACCCACAAATTTCTTCATCCCCGACATCGCTACCCCGCTCAGAGACGGAGACATCGCCTTCATGCTTTTGACCGACATCAACTGCGCCGAAGACGGATATGAGAAAAATCTTTTCCCGTCTTATGTCCTTGAAAAAGAGGGATACAGCGCGCGTTATCTTTTCAACTATCTTCACGCGTCGGAGTCAAACCGCATTGAGGTCGCACGGAGACTGCTTGAGCATTACATCGACGACGAGACGGGACATCTGCATAACTACATCGAGCGAATGTCGCGCAAAAGATTCGAGGAGCTGGAGCGGATTTTCGGTCGCTCAAAGAAACTGATTGAGAATGAGACGGACAGACAGAAACTTTCCGAGGCAGTCGGGACAATAATGCGTCTTTCAAAAATGGAAAAATCGGCCCCGGACATCAGCTGGAGTTATGATCTTTACACAGACAGAGAGACGCGGCTTGAGGTCGTGGACGGAAAGGGAGGACGGTTCAAGGGAGCCGGAAGCCACACGGTAGACACAGGATTTTATCTTCACACAGCGGACTCCCACATGAACTTTTTCATCACCGATGAAGGGCTCACTCTCGTGGTTGACATAGGAGGAGGCGGAGACACGGAGAACGAGTACTACATGGCCCAGGGCGGATATGACGATGTGAACTATGAGCCGAACCGCTTTTATGAAATCAACACCAAGTCCGGCAATGTGAGAATCATTGATTTTTACTGGCATTAAAAAGAGACCTTGTAAAATTCCATTATCTAAGTTATACTTAAAATATGCCGTATAACATAGAGTTTCAGATAGCAGGTCTGATTGTAGTATTGATTCTTCTCGTCGTGTTTTTCGCAAAGGAAAGATTCCACTCCTTGCAGAATTCAATCTACCGGGCTTTGCTCATCATAACGGTGGTTGAGCTTATCCTTGACATCGCGAGCGTCATCTCAATCACAAACCGGGAACTGTGTCCGAGACTCAACAACTTTCTTTCAAAGGGCTATCTCATCGCCATGCTCGCATACATCGCCTGTATTGGTTTGTACACGCTCGCAAACACGCCATATTCCGGAATGCCGAAATGGAGAAGGACCTCAAAGCAGATTCAGGCGGGAGTCATAATCATCGGTCTGATTGTAAGCTGCGTGCTTGTTTTGACAAGGGAGCTTCTTTACGGCGGCGAGGGAAAATTCATCTACAGCTACGGACCCGCGAGCGACACCGTATACATGTTCTCGACAATCTCCGTAATCTATGTGGTGATTGTTCTCCTCATCAACATCAGGAACATTCCTCCTGCAAAACAGATTTCCATCTACAGCTTCTGTATTATGGAAGGAATCATCGCCATCGTGCAGATGTTCAACAAGGAGCTTCTCATAATCGGATTCGGAACCGCGGCCACCATAATGATAATGTACTTCACGATTGAGAATCCCGACATGAAAATGATCAAGGCACTGAACAACGCGAACAAAAAGAACAGGGAGCTGCTTCTGAACATTCTTCCAGAGTCGGTCGCCGACAGACTGAAGGACTCTCACTCAACTTTCACCGAGCAGTTCAACGACGTTACGATCATGTTCCTTGACCTCGTGAATTTCTCCAAGCTTTCTAACGACATAGGCGCGCAGAAGATTGTCGTGCTGCTGAATAAATTCTTCTCACAGATTGATGACCTTTTGAGCGTTTTCAGGGTTGAGAAAATCAAGACGATGGGTGACTCCTACATGGCCGCCGCCGGAATCCCGGATTATTATGAGGAAAACCACGAGGAGATGCTGAGGTTCGCGTTTGCGGTTTTAAAGCTGCTTGAGGGATTCAACAAGAGAAACGGAACGAGCATCCAGGTAAGGATAGGACTCAACACCGGGCCTGTAGTCGCTGGAATCATCGGAAAGAAAAAATTCATCTATGACCTTTGGGGAGAGGCCGTGAACCTTGCCTCAAGGATGGAGTCCTACGGTGTTCCTGACAGAATCAATGTCTCTCCGTATCTTGCGAAAAAACTTGAGCCGAACCACAGTCTTGAGATGCAGCCTGTCACGCACATCAAGGGATTCGGAGAGATGGAGACATATCTTGTCCGGAATTAAAAAAGGCGAGCATCAAATCATGTAGATCAGCGTTTGTTAAGTGGAGTTAACAATTTTTGCTTGATTTTGTTAAGTCGAGTTAACGATTTTGTGTAAATTTTGTTAAGTGGACTTAACAAATCCGGGAAAATGTAGTATACTGTAATCATGGAAAAGCTCACAGAACTGTTTAGGAAAAAAATAGCCTCAACGAACATGGATTTTATCAGAAATCTTGAGGCCCAGATAAACTGGAAGGCCCGCCTTATATGCATCCGGGGAGCCAGGGGAACAGGAAAAACGACGCTCATGCTCCAGCACATAAAAAAGACCTTTAAGAACCTTGAGAAAGTCATTTATGTAAGTCTGGACAATCTTTATTTTTCTGACCATTCGCTTCTTGATTTTGTGGATTCATTTGCAAAACACGGAGGACGGTTTCTTTTCCTGGATGAAGTGCACAAATATCCTGACTGGTCAAGAACAATTAAAAACATTTATGATGATTACCCCGAGCTTCATGTCGCGTTTACAGGATCGTCGCTGCTTGAAATTTTAAACGCGCGCTCAGATTTAAGCCGACGTGCCCTTGTCTACAATCTTCAGGGACTTTCGTTCAGAGAATATCTGAAACTGACTGCGGATGCTGATTTTCCAATTCTGACACTTGATGAAATACTTAAGAAAAACGAAAAGCTTTCTGCCGACATAGTTTCAAAAATCAAGCCCTTTGAATTCTTTGATGATTATTTGAAGTTCGGTTACTACCCATATTTTTTGGAAGGCATCGACGATTATTACACCCGCTTGAATGAGACGGTAAACATGATTCTTGAAGTGGAACTGCCCCTGCTCAGAAAAGTGGAGGTCGCATACATCGGGAAGATAAAAAAACTCTTGTCCGCCATCGGAAAATCCGCCCCCTTTATTCCGAACACCACGGAGCTTTCTTCCCGCATTCAGATAGCACGTCAAACTCTGCTCCAGTATTTTCAATATCTTGAGGAATCAAAGTTAATTTTTCAGGTTTTCAAAAAATCCCGCGGGCTTGGAAATCTGGAGAAGCCTGATAAAATTTTTCTGGAAAACACAAACCTGATGTACTTGCTCGGCGACATAGAAACCAATGAGGGCAATGTCCGCGAGACATTCGCATTCAATCAGCTTTCCCATTCACATGAAGTTTTATTTTCTGAAAAAAGCGACTTCTTCGTGGACAAAAAATTTACATTTGAGATAGGCGGAAAAAACAAAAAGCGAAAACAGATTCAGGACATCCCCAATTCATACATTCTTGCCGACGACATAGAGTTTGGCACGGACCGGAGAATCCCCCTGTGGCTTTTGGGATTTTTGTATTAGGGATTTAAGCCATTCATATCACAAAATCGTAAATGCCGTTACTCGCAACTAAGTTTCAAGCGTATCTGAATCAATCTGAGTATCTTTATTTACACAATTCTGCAAGAGATTTTATGATTTCCAAGGTACCCTTTTGCTTTGTCTGCGGCAGCCTTTCCAGAGTCTCGATTATCGCATGGTACTTTTTGTACATTTCTATTTGATGGGATTCATCGGCATCAGTTTTCTTACCGTCAGCCTTTGTTTCCGGCAAGTCCAGAAGATATTCAAGAGAAACATGCAATGCCTTGGCTACGCGCAGAGCATCCAGAGCAAACGGCTGTGAGTCACGTTCCATGGCACGGTTGATGGTAGTCATTGGAACACCGCTCTTTGCAGATAATTCCTTACGAGATAAACCATAATAATCTAATTCGACCTCAGCTTTCTTCCAGAATCCCATGTAAAGTATTTTATAAATATCTGTCGCAAAGTGCTTGATAATCTCGACAAATATTTATAAAATGAGAAAGCGACAACTATTTATTTAATTCCAAAAAGTCGACAGTTGTTCTTGTCGTACGGTAAATTGGAGTACCCCGAATGGATAAACTTATTGATTTCAACAACTATCCAGTTTCCAAAGTCTTGAATCTTCTTTTGAAAGATAAAACTACGGGTAAAAATATAATTTTTGCTACAAATTCGTATAGTCTTAATGCTAATCAAATAAAGGAAACCGACCAGATTACACAGATCCTACTAAAAGATGGTCTTTCAGCACTGATCCAACCACGATTTACAAAATCAGAAGACGAACAGTCGGAACGAACACGGAACAAGGCTGAAGTTTTTACACCATCCTGGGTCTGCAACAAAATGAACAACCATTGCGATGTTGAATGGTTCGGCCGTGAAAATGTATTCAACACTGAAAAAGGACAGGATTGGATTCCGACTACAGAAAAAATTCAATTTGAGAATCCAAAAGACTGGCAGAAGTACATAAATTCAAAACGGCTTGAAATAACCTGTGGCGAAGCACCTTATATTGTTTCGCGCTATGACACAACAACAGGTGAAATTATCCCCATACACAAAAGAATCGGAATCCTTGACAGAAAACTTCGAATCGTAAGTGAGAACGCACAGAACGAAGATGACTGGCTCAAATGGACTTACAGGGCTTTTCAAAGCGTCTACGGATATGAGTTTCAGGGCGACAACCTTCTCATTGCCAGAATAAACCTCTTGAATACATTTGTAGATTATATGCAGGAACATTTAAATCGAATCCCGACAGAAACAGAAGTAAAAGAAGTAACAAAAGTAATCGTTTGGAATCTATGGCAGATGGACGGCATTACGGGAACCATTCCTTTTATGAAGCCGAAACCTATGCAACTGGATCTTTTTGATTTTGATCTTGGAGCAAAGGATTCTGGACCTGAGCAAATTGACTGCAAGATTTTTGATTGGACCTCAAAAAAATCTTTGACATACAAAAACATAAAGAGGGGATAAAAATGAAATTTGATTTTGCAATTGGGAATCCGCCGTATCAAGATGAAACAATTGGAAATAATGATAATTATGCTCCGCAAATCTACAATATTTTCATTGATGAGGCATATAAAATAGCAAATGCCGTTGAACTAATTCACCCAGGGAGATTTTTGTTTAACGCTGGCAGTACTCCAAAATCTTGGAATAACAAAATGCTAAATGACAAACATTTTCATATCCTGCAATATGAATCAGATGCAAGAACTTTTTTCCCGAATACATCGATTACAGGTGGTATTGCTATATCATATCACGATCATAAAAAGGAGTTTACTCCTATCGAAGTTTATTCCAGTTTTCCTGAAGTAAACACAATAAGAAAGAAAGTTGTTGAGAATAAAACATTTTCCTCGTTTTCTGAAATAGTAAAATCTGCTTATTCATATCACTTTTCAGAAGAGCTATACAAACAGCATCCTGAATTAAAAGGTGTTTTAAGCGATGGACATGATTTCGATTTGAAATCGAATGTATTCGAAAAAATGCCTAGTATTTTTTCAAATGAAAAAACAGAATCAAATATGCTGTTAATATACGGACGGCAGGGTAATGAGCGCACAACAAAATTTATAAAAGCTGAATACATAATCTCACCAGATAATATTGATTATTATAAGTTATTTATAGCAGGAGCCGATGGAGCTGCTGGAACAATCGGGAAACCTATTCCGGCCAGAATATGCGGTATACCTACAATTGGAGAAAAAAGAGTTGGTAGCACAGAATCCTTTTTAAGCATAGGTAAATTTTCAACAAAATCAGAAGCAGAAAATGCTTCATCATATATCAAATCCAAATTTGTACGCTTTATGCTTGGAATCTTAAAGGCTACACAGGCCATTACGCCTGATAAATGGAAGTATGTCCCCCTCCAAGACTTCACCCCACAATCGGATATCGACTGGACAAAATCCATAGCGGAAATCGACAGGCAGCTTTACAAAAAATACAAGCTCTCGGATGAAGAAATCAATTTTATCGAAACCCACGTAAAGGAGATGGCATAAAATGAAAGACGAAAAAAACAACACAAACATCAAGAGCTCAGAAAAAGTCGTACCCATGATTTATGCCTACACAACTCCGGGCGTTGAATATCATAACGGCTACATCAAAATCGGTTACACGGAACAGGACGTGAACGAGCGGATAAAGCAGCAGACCCACACGGCGGGAATAAAGGCACAGAAAGAATGGCAGGGCAACGCTTTTTTTGAGGACGGCAGCGGCGACACTTTTACAGACAAGCAGTTTCATGCCTACTTGCGGAGAAACGGAATTAAGCAACCTCAGGACGAAGGAAACGAATACTTTGCCAAGGACGATGAAAACGAATGGTTCCACATTTCACCGAATGATTCGAAAATCAAATTCTATGATTTCCGTTCCAATCGCGGAGTTGGCGGTGACATCAACGAAGTGTCCGTATATAAATTGCGAAAGGAACAGGAAGATGCCGTTAATCAGACCCTCGCATATTCAAAGGAGCGAAAAGACTGTGAGTTTCTTTGGAACGCCAAGCCCCGTTTTGGAAAGACGCTTTCTTCCTATGATTTTATCCAGAAAAAGAATGCCTCAAAAGTCCTCATCGTCACGAACAGACCTGCAATCGCAAACTCTTGGTACTCAGACTACGAGCAGTTTTTGGGAAGGCAATCGGGCTATTATTTTGTAAGCAATGTTGACGGAATCAAAGGCAGGCCGCTTGTCATAAACTATGAGCAGTTTACAAAGATAAAGGACGCAAATCCAAAGTTGATTGAGTTTGTTTCATTGCAGGATTTAAAAGGCTCAATCTATTTCAGCGACAAGGCAAATGCGACGGACAAACTTAAGGAACTGAAAGACACTGTATGGGATGTGCTGATAATTGACGAGGCTCACGAAGGAGTAGACACGTACAAGACTGACATTGCCTTTGACCAAATAAAACGCTCTTTCACACTTCATCTTTCGGGAACTCCGTTCAAGGCTCTGGCGAACAGCAAATTTGAAGACAGGGCAATCTTCAACTGGACTTATGCCGACGAGCAGGAAATGAAAGCAAACTGGGATAATTCAAAGCAGGAAGAAAATCCTTACGCAACACTTCCAAAGCTCAATCTTTTTACCTATCAGATGTCAGAGATTATCCGCGATGAACTCAAGCAAGGTATAGAAATTCAGGGCATAACAGAAGAATACGCCTTTGACTTAAACGAGTTCTTTGCTGTTGAAAACGGAACGTTTAAGTACAACTCTTCCGTCGATAAATTTTTAGACGCGCTAACAACACAGGAAAAGTTCCCTTTCTCTACACCAGAACTTAGGAATGAACTAAAGCATACATTCTGGCTGTTAAACAGAATTGAAAGTGCAAAACTTCTTACAAAAAAATTAAGAGAGCATCCAGTTTTCAAACAATATGAAATTGTTCCTGCTTTTGGTGATGGAAAAGTTGACGATTCAGACGAAAACTTGAAATCCTACGATAAAGTAAAAAAGGCTATCGCCGAAAACGACAAGACAATTACTTTGTCGGTAGGTCAACTTACAACAGGAATTACAATTCCAGAATGGACTGCTGTTCTCATGCTCAGCAACATTAAGTCGCCAGCTTTATATATGCAGGCTGCATTCAGAGCACAGAATCCTTGTCTTTTCAAATACGGTACAGAAAATTTTAGAAAAGAAAATGCCTATGTATTTGACTTTGACCCGGCACGTACACTTACAATTTACGAGCAGTTTGCTAACAACTTGAATCCGACAACAGCAACAGGTGGTGGAACAAGCGATGAAAGGGAATCAAATATCAGAAAGCTTTTGAACTTCTTCCCAGTAATCGGTGAAGACGAAAACGGAAAACTAGTTGAACTTGATGCAAGAGAAGTTCTTTCAATTCCACGAAAAATCCGCTCTGTTGAGGTTGTCCGTCGAGGTTTTATGAGCAACTTCCTATTCCAGAATATCAGCAATGTGTTCTCAGCTCCCAAAGAAGTGTTGGATATCATTGAAAAGTTTGAGAGAATAGAAGAGCCAAAAACGAAAGTAAATCTTACGAGGGAAATAAAGGATGAATTGTCTCTTAATGAAGAAGGAGAAGTAGAGCTTTCAGAGGATTTTGTAATCGGACGCACGATGGACGTCTTCGGCAAAAAAATCTATGACGAAATAATGGAAGAAAAAGTTGAGGACGCATTCTCAAAAATTGAGACAGAACCTTCAAAAGCGGATGCAGTACTTTACAAGCTCAAAGATTTCTTTAAGGAAAAAACGGTAAAAGGTGTCGTAGAATCAGCAGAGGCTGCTTATGGAAGCGAGATGAAAAAATCTGACAGCAAGCAAATTGAAAGCAAACTCAATTATGAAGTTGACCGCATGGTTGATAAGCTTCACGGCAATTATAAAATTCAGGAAAACATTCTGGAAAAGGAACGTGTAGAAGCCCAACAAAACAGACATGCAAGCAGAAAAACAAGCGAAGAAATCGACAGAGAATTCGCATTGAAAAAACAAGAAGTTCTCGCAGACTTTCAAGAGAACTTGACGAATGCAATTCAAGATTTTGTGGACCAATCAGCACAGACAACAATCCGCACTGTCGAAACAAATATAAAGGACAGAATGAAAAGCGACATAGAAAATGGAGTAAGGGATCATTTAAGAGGATTTTCCAGAACCATTCCTTCATTCCTAATGGCTTATGGAGATGGCACTGTAACGCTCGCAACTTTTGACACAACCATTCCTGGAAAAGTTTTTGAAGAAGTAACAAGCATTACATTGGATCAATTTAAATTTCTTCGAGATGGAGGAGATTATACAGAAGAAGAAACAGGAGAAAAGAAACATTTTGATGGACATCTTTTTGATGAAGTAGTTTTCGATGATTCAATAAAAGAATTTCTGTCACTAAAAAAACGATTGGCTGATTATTTTGACGAAAAAAGCATCGAGGATATTTTCGACTATATTCCACCACAGAAAACAAATCAAATCTTCACACCAAAAGATGTTGTAAAACGAATGGTTGATATGCTTGAAAAAGAGAATCCAGGATGTTTTGACGACAAAGACAAAACTTTTATTGATCTTTATATGAAGTCTGGACTTTACATAACAGAGATAGTAAAACGACTTTATCAAAGTGAGAAAATGAAAAAACAATTTCCCGATGAAAAAGAACGGCTAAGACACATCTTTGAAAAACAAGTTTATGGACTTGCTCCAACAGAAATTATTTATAAAATTGCGACAAATTACATTTTGGGATTTTCAGATAACGCTGATAGTTTGAAGCATAATTTCAGACTACTTGATGCATTGCCTTACGCAAAGGAAGGTACGCTGCAACAAAAGCTGGATGAGCTGTTTGACGCCTCCATTTCTCACAAATCTTCCTGATAATTGTGGTTTGCAACCCCTGATGCGTGACCATTTCCCCTGCCCCCCCGTCACATTTTCCAAGCCAGGTACAATGGCAGGCTGATTGTTTCGGTTCCCTCACAGTCATTTGACGCAATGTTTTTTAGGGAAAGCTTGTATCCTTTTTTGGGGCTGTATTTTTTGCAGAACTGCTTGTAGCTTTTGGCCTGTGTGTTTGTGGCGGCCTTTACTTCCACAGGAAAAATCTGTCCGTCGTCCTCAAATAAAAAATCAAGCTCCGCGCTGTTTCCGCTTCTCCAGAAATATGGATTTTTTCCCTGCCTGATAAATTCATTCAAGACATAATTCTCTACGACAGCACCTTTAAAAGTTTTTAACGAATCATTTTCATCCAAAAAATCTTTATAGCCAAGTCCAAGTCTGCGGCACAAAAGTCCCTGGTCTGCCATGTAAACTTTAAAGTAAGTTGCGTCGGCATTTGACGAAAGAGGAATTTCCGCATTCTGCACAAGTTCCAGAAGATGAACAAGCCCCGCGTTTTTTAACCACTGCACAGCAGCCTCCAATTCATGAGCCCTTTTTCCTTCTTTCACATGTGAGAACACGAACTTTTTGTTTTCTTTAGCAAGCTGCTTTGGAACGGAATCCCATACAAGCCGGATTTTTTCTATCTCCGCAACAGGAGCATGCTTTGAAAAATCATCCGCATAATCAGAAAGAATCTCATCCTGAATCTCCTGCACCGTCTTGAAGTTTTTGTAACTCACATAGTCCTTCACGACTTCCGGCATTCCACCAACCACGTAATACTCTTTTAAGAGATGCTCCAATTGTTTTGCAAATGCCTCTGGAATTTCCCGGGACATATTCCAATCAGAAAAAAGAGCGATATATTTTTCCTCGCCCAATGCCTCCAGAAATTCCTTGAAGCTCATTGGGTACATCTGCATACGGTTCACCTTTCCGACGGGAAATGAAATGTTTTCTTTTTTTAATGCCACTCCCAAAAGTGAGCCTGCACATGCCACATGCAGATTCGGTTTGTTTTCACAAAAATATTTAAGGGAGGTGATTGCCCGGGGAGCTTCCTGAATCTCATCGAAAATCAAGAGCGTCTTTCCTTCCGTTATTTTGCACTGTTCCAGAAGCTCAATTTCCTTTATGATGCGGTCAATGTCAAAATCATAATCAAAAACGGAGGCATAAGAGGAGTCTGACTCAAAATTGACATAGCAGGTGCTCTCAAAATATTGCGCTCCAAATTCCTTTAGGGCATGAGTTTTTCCGCATTGACGCACGCCGGTAATCAGCAGGGGCTTTCTTCTTCGGCTTTTCTTCCATTCAATCAGTTTGTCTATAAAATCACGCTTCATAATGCCTCCTTACTACAAATGTTATACCACTTTTGTAACAAAGTCAACATTTTTCATAGGACTTTTGTTGTTAACCCAACATTTTTCATAGGACTTTTGCAAAATGAGTGAATTATCATCAAAATCTCTCTAATTAAAATCCGCCCGATTAAAATCGCTCTTGCTTTTCCCGGGCAACGGATGTATTATATAATATATCTGTCTCAAATTTTGAGAAAAAAGGAGCTCTTATGAAAAGCAATATCAGTAAGTTTGAACGCGAGTATCTTGAGGAAGAGGCTGAAAGAGCTTGCAGAATATATGAAAGAAAATATCAGAGGGAGTTCAACAGAAAACCGACGGCAAAGCAAAAAGAAAAATATATCAGAGATTATATCGAGAAAAATGCCCAGCCAACTGAAACCCATGTACGGCAGTCCGAAAAAGAAATAAATCAAATGCGTATTTTAAGACGATTGATTGTCGATGAAAAGAAGAGGCTTTCGATTGAGGATATGACCAATGCATTGAGGGCGGAAGGTTTTACATGGGGCATAGGCGAAAAAACAATGTACAGGCGGATTATACCGGAACTTACAAAAACCGAGCTGATAAAAAGGGGGGCCGACGGCAAATATTATTTTGATGAGAATAGTAAAAAAGTGCAAAACATCCGTTCCATTACCGACCGTATGGCAGAAAAAGCTCAACAGAGCATAATAAGCATAAACATAATCTCCAATTTCTTGGAAATGATAAAAGGCTCTCCTGTTTATGAAAAGGCGAAGGAATTTATTGAGCACGAAAAGATTCAATTCACAAGAGGAGGTCGCACAAAAGATGTAAAAAATCAGAAGAGTTCGTCGCGGCTTTTGTTTTTGGGAGCACCGGAATCTACCATTGACTCAAAAATCTGGGAGGAAATCTTTGACGCCATGGACACGTTTTCCGCAATAAACATCCATTATACCCCGGAAGGAAAAACGAAGGAGCAGACCTATTCGGTAAAGCCATATCAACTGATTTTCGACAACGGAAGCTGGGACTTGTGGGGAGAATGTTTTACGCCGGGACACGAAGGAAAAAAGCTTTTCAATCTCTCAAGAATCACGCGGGTCTCAGTCAGGTCCATGATGGGAAAATTTTTCCTTCCTGCCGATTATAATTTTCTTCAAACACTTTCGGGCAACTTCGGCTGCTACAACGACGGAAAGCAAAAGGTATACAAAATCAAGTTCCAGAAGGATTCCTACGCCTGTCTTTATTCGAAGGGCAGAATCTGGGGAGACAAGCAGAAAATCAGGGAGACGAAGGACGGATTTGTCCTCAGCTTCGAGGCCTCCCAATACAAACCGATTTTGCGTTGGGTTCTGGGCTGGGGAGATGAAGCTGAGCCCCTGGAGCCTGCGGAACTTGTGGACGAATGGAAAGCAAAAATCAGGAACATGGCGAAAAAAATCTAGGAGGATTGCGCTTTTCGAAAAAAATTTTCAAAAAAAATAAAAACACGCTCAAATTCTCAAATTTTGAGACAGTCTTGTGATATATTTCCCTCAGAATAAACTTTGATACAAGCAAACGGACTGCAAGTTTTTGCCGTCCAATCATTGCAGGAGGAAAATATGGCACTTGGAGAATCAATGGCCCGCAGACATCGCAGGGGCGGACGTGGTACAAGCTTCATCTCAAGCGGAACGAAATCAGAGGCATACTCATTCTGCTATTATTATTACCACATTTTTGAAAAAGTTTCAAACTTGAAACTCGTGGGCACGTATGATGACTATCTCTACAACTATGTCAAGTTCTGCGACCAGCTTGGAAAAACAGAGCGGCTGACAGCTGTGCTGAAGAACGAAGTCCAAAGACTTGAGAAAAACGGACTTCTTGTCCGCAGCAATCCAACACCTTCCGAAGACACTCGTTTTTGCGAATCTGATTTTTTCCATGAGTACGAGCAGGACAAACGTGTTGAGCGTAAAATTGATGACGATCAAATCTCGGAAAACACAATCAATATTTCCAGGATTCTCTTCGTCACAAAGGAACCTGTCTTTTCCACGATAATAAACACGGTTGTTTTTGACGAGTCCGATTCATTCGGATTAAAATCAGAGCTTGTTCTCTCAAAGAAAGCAAGGAACATGGTCAACGATTTTTCCGCGACAAAGTTTCTTGTGGAGCAGGTCAATCTTTCCGAGACAGAGGCACGTTACATTTTGTTAAGAAGCCGTCTTGACTCCCAGCGGATTCCAGGTCGCGTTCTTGAGGAAGAGTTCGGAGACAAAAAGAATTCGGACAAATGCATTGCAAAACTCCTCGGCATCTCATACAGCGAATACAGAGAGATGCTCCGTGCGGACCAAAAGCTCAAGTCATTCGGTTTTATTGAGAAGGATGAGGATTATGACAACGACTTGGACGACTGCATTATTGAACAGTCGATCGATTCTTATTTTTCCGGCATACTCAAGCCGCTTGATTGCAGTAAGGCATATTCACTTGACTCATTCGCGGTAAAAAAGGAGTCCGTTGACATCACGCTTGATTTGCTCAAGGGAAACAATCCTGTCTCGATTCTTTTCTACGGGAAACCTGGGGCGGGTAAAACTGAGCTTGCAAAATCAATTTGTAAGGAGACCGGAAAGAAAGTTTATATTTTCAAAAACGAGGTTGAGGCGGAAAAGGACCGCAATATTCTCGGGAGACTTGTGTGCCTGCTTTCCATGGACCGCAGCGATTCTGTTCTGGTCGTTGATGAGGCGGACTCTTTGCTGAAGACGGTTGAGTTCGGATTTTTCAGCGGTCTGACCCCGACATCCACGAAGGGCACAATCAACAAGATGCTTGAGGAAAACAAGGACAAGGTGATTTACATCATCAACCATCAGCGGCAGATTGATGAGTCCACACGCCGCCGCTTCACTTTCAGCATCAAGTTTGAGTCTATGCCGACCACGACGCTGCGCTCAATCGCAAAGTCAAAACTTGAGCCGATGAATCTTTCGGATGAGGTGAAAGCTGAATTGCTCCAGATGCTCGACAAATATCATCTTACCGGGGCAAGCGTGGACAATCTTGTGAAGATGATTGAAGGAATGGATTGCTCTGACAATGCGGATCTGCTGAAGAAGGCCGAAATAGTGATGAAGGAAAACTCCCTTCTGCTGAACGGAAAATCAAAGATGCGTGAGACGGTAAAAGCTGAGTACGATCCCAAGGTTTTGAACGCGAGCATGAGTCCCTTGAAGATTGTGGAGATGGTGGAGAATGCCGCCAAATTCGCCGAGCAGAACAAGGGTACCGAAAACGGAATAAGGCTGCTTTTCTACGGATTGAGCGGAACCGGCAAGACGGAACTCGCGCGCTACATTTCCGGACAGCTTGGAAAGCATATTGTGCTCAAACGTGCAAGCGACATCCTTTCCCCCTATGTCGGAGAGGACGAGCAGAATATACGAGATGCGTTTGCCGAAGCCGAGAGCTCTGATTCCATCCTGCTCTTTGATGAGGCCGACACATTCTTCTACGACAGAAACCAGGCTCAGCGCACTTGGGAACGCTCCCTGGTAAACGAGTTCCTTACCCAGATGGAGGAGTTTTCCGGCATCCTTATCTACACAACAAACCTTAGGAACGTGATGGATCCGGCAATGCAGAGACGATTTCACATCATGGTGGAATTCAAGCCGATGAAGTTTGAGGGAATCAAAGTCATGGCGGAAAGATATTTCCCGAACCATCAACTCTCAAACACTCAGGTTGAGGAACTTGAGGACATGGAGAGCGCGACACCGGGAGACTTCGGAGTACTTGCGAGCCGCATCCGCTTTATGGACCCGGACGATGTTGACTCAGACTACATTTTTGAGGAGCTGAAGAAACTCCAGACGGAAAAGAAAAAGCTGTGGAGCAAGGAAAACGGAGAGAGCGAGCACAGAATCGGCTTCACGGCGTAGATGGGAAAATTGTAATTCAGGTGATTGGGTAAAACCTACACCTTAAATGGCAGCTGCATTTAGAAATCTTTTTGAAAGGAGGTAAACTATGCCACAGTCAAAAACATTACCGTGCGTCATGTGCACGAATTGTATACACTATGAAAGTGTCGCACATTCGTCATATCCGCACAGATGCCACGATTCGACCATTTTTGTTGACAACAGCAAGTGTGGTCAGAACCCAGACAAAGACGGTACTTCTACAAACAGATGCAAAAAGTATCGTCCACGTTAATCCGGTCGTTTATATTCTTGATTTTTCATAATTAGGAATAAACAGATCAGATTTTGGCGGGAGCCCGCCAGTTGGATAGAACCGGCCAATCTGTCCAACTGCATTGTTCAAAATGAGCAATCAGGATATTATTTTGATTGCCCTGAAATAAGATTCTAAGGAGATTTTTTTTATGAAAGACGTAACTGTAAAACTTGTCAGAAGCAAGATAGCCAGCGCGGTCATTTCTGTTAACGGCAAAGAATTCGAAGTGAATTCTTCTTTCGCGGTACTCAGCAAAGTCTATAACGAAATGTACGGCACTGATTTGTCCTTTGAAGACATTGTTAAAATGTACATCAGGCAAACGAAAGATAAGAGGATAGAATTGGGAAATCACAGGTCAAGTCTGATTTCTAAAAAAGATATCGACAAGTTTGAGGAATTTGAAAGGGGGCAGATATCTCTTAAATGATTTATTAAGTTGCTATACCCTATGGGGAACCTGCATGTATAATGAGTATAAAGAAGATATCGCAGATTTGTATCATAGACTTTTAACGAATCTCAAGCAAATTCCTGATATCAGACCTTATCTTAAATCCTGTACCTCGTTAGACAAATTGAAAACTGAATTTGAGTTATATCTGGAAGCGGTTCAAAAACTTTATTTAGAAGTAAAAACATTTAATATTTCTGAGAATGAAGCAAAAGAAGCAGAGAATATCCTGAAAACATATCTGGAGACAATTTATGAGGAAATCGCTAATGAGATGATAGAGAATGCTGTTCAGAAATCAGTTCGACATTGATTATTCGGAATACGACGATTGTTATGTTCCCTAGACACGGCACTGACCGTCCAAAAATATGCATTTCTATTGAAAAAACGTAAAAAAGCCCTATAAAAGTACAGGAGGTTATTATGCTCAGACGAAAAGCTTATAATGACTTGGTAAATTGGAAAAATCAAAAAAGCCACGAAACTTTTGTGAAATTCTCATAAATTGAGAAACTTATGGCTTATAATAGAGTCATAAAACTAAGCATTAGGAGATGAATAATATGAACGCAGAAGCAAAGTCATTAAGATTTTTAATCAATGAAACAAAACTTGAGATTCCTTTTTTTCAAAGGCCTTATGTCTGGAAGTATGAAAATGCAAGAAATTTATTGGAGGATCTTTTACGGTGTGATGGCAAGCATTTTATTGGTTCCATTTTAATTAAGCGGACTCAGAACAAAGTTGAAGGGGAGACTCCGTATAAAGGTGTAATTGTTGATGGACAGCAGCGTTTAACAACTCTAAGCATTTTAATAAAGGTCATGCTTGACATCCTTTCTAAAAAAGGAATAGATGCCCAAAGAAAGACAGAAGGAATATCCGCTTTGTTTCACAGGGAAAACAATGCTTACAAAATTCATTTGCAAAACTCATTTCTTGACAGGGCAAATTATTGTGAAATTATTGGAAATATTGAAGAAAAACAGATCGAAGGTGAGCCGGTACTGAAGATTACTTCCCCTCTTGAAGCTTCGATTTGGGATGAAATTTCAAGGGAGCACTATCGTTCGCTTACTGGGGATAAAATCGAAGAGGCTTATAACAATGATAACAATCTTCTCAAGCAGTGCTACAAATACTACAGTGTAAGATTACGCAAATGCAATATAGAACAGATAAAATCTTTATGGGACAAGTTGTTTGATGATAACAACAAAATCCTTGTCTTGATAACAATAGAAGAAAACGAACAGGAGCAGGAGATATTTGATACGATCAATAGTTCTGGAATGCATCTTTCCTCTACGGATATCATAAAGAATCATTTGTATGATAAATTCCGTTCATTCAATTTGACGGAAAAGGATATTTATAAAAAATATTCGGAAACCTGGCAGGAAACATTTGAAGCAGATGAATCAGTAAATGCTTTTTGGACTACGGAAAAAAGCGTCGGTAGAATTCGCCGCGACAATATGGAATTGTTGTTTCAGGCAGTCGGCATAATAAATAAAATATACTATGTCGAGGAAGACACTCTTTCTGATTTGGCTAAGAAATATAAGGAATATATTGATGAGAATTTAAAATCTGTATGCGACATTGAAAATTTCATTCGGGAAATAATCAGCTATGCTGATATTTACAAAAATGAGATACCGACTTTTTCAAATTCAAAGTTTTACAGTTTTAATGATCCAAAAGAACGGCTTGCTTGTACAATGGACATAAGTGAAAATACAACTTTCACGCCTTATGTTTTGTATTTGTATAAGACATACAAAGACAATCCTGAAAAGCTGAAGAAGCGGTTGAGTTTATTGGATGGAATCCTAATGCATTACATCATTACCGGAGCCTCGAATAAAAATTTCAATAAGTATTGCAACGTAATAATCGAAAACGACAAAAAGGGAGAGTCTGAATTACTGAGTTATGTAAAAGAAGAGATAGATTCATTCACTGAGGAAGAGATTTTTAAGGGGTTAAAAAAGAAGAAAAATAATAAGCTCGCGAAACTAATCCTGTTCTGGATTGAATTGTACAGAAAGAGCCTAAATGAGAAATCTGATGAGACTTCTGTTGGTCTCCAGTTTACAAAAGAAATGGAATTGGAACATTTGATGCCACAAACATGGGAAACAGAACCAGCATGGAGTAATCTGCCATATTTTGATGAAAATGGAAATGAAATAACTGATGCGGAATCTGGAAAAGAACTTAGAAATGAAATGGTTCTCTCACTGGGAAACATGACAATCCTGAGAAAAAAATTAAATTCTTCAATAAGCAATGCATCCTTTTTTGTGAAAATCAATGGAAAGCAAGGTGCCAAGAAAAGAATTGAAGGCATAAGGGATTGTGCAAAATTCTCTATCACAACAGAAATTGTTCCTGATGAAAATACAAGGGAAGAAGATTATGTGTGGAATGAAAAGGCAATCTGCGAGAGAGAAAAGAAACTTGGCCATGAGGTACTTACTATATGGCCTGTGCTGAGAAATCAGCTCTTATAACAAGATTTTATAAAAAACTTTGCGAATTTGATTACCGTGGTGAAGATTTGCGGAATATTATAATGCAGAGACAAAAAAAGGAGCTGCATTATGGGAAAAATACAAGGGCATCAGAAGTCACCCGCATGGGAAGACCTGACCTTCGCTAACAATTTTCTTTTCTGCAAGATTATGGAAAGCGAGCCGGAGCTGTGCCGCCGTTTGTTGGAAATTCTTCTTCATATAAAAATAGAGAGACTTGAGCCTCCTCAGGCTGAGATGACATTGCTTGAAAGCTTCGACTCCAAGAGCGTGAGATTCGACGTATACACCAAGGACGAAAAGCGTATTTTTGATGTCGAGATGCAGACCACACAGAATCCGAATCTTCCAAAACGTTCCAGATATTATCAAAGTGCAATAGACATGAGCTCACTCTCGCCGGGCGACAGTTACAGGAAACTCAAGGAGTCCTACGTGATTTTTCTGTGTCTCAGCGATCCGTTTGATGAAAAGCTCCCCGTCTACTTCTTTGAGAATGTGTGCGAGGGCGGCAAGAGAAGAAAACTGGGAGATGGGGCTTATAAGGTCTTTTTTAATGCGGCGGAATATGCTAAAATGAAAAACTGTGAGGAAAAATCCTTTTTCAGGTTTCTTGCGGAAAAGAAGGCTGAGACCGAACTGACAAGATCCATTGAGGAAAAAGTGTCCTTCGCTAGGAAAAACAAGGAATGGAGGCGACAGTACATGACGTGGCAGCAGACAATAAACGAGGAAAGAGAGATTGC
>JAEEGL015622601.1_pt1 | contig 36517 bp, 41 predicted proteins | sample 9134231 | NCBI WGS metagenome assembly JAEEGL01 (sample SAMN16246548, study PRJNA631951) | gut metagenome | biome: gut microbiome; feature: rumen; material: fiber-attached | host: Bos | place: Iran: Karaj | collected 2018-10 | reverse complement strand
TGAGACCGCCATGCGTTTCACAAAAGGCAATCATGCTTTTATTGTGGCTACGCATACCGACAGGGCTCATATCCATAATCATGTGGTGTTCTGCGCTTCTGACATTTCCTGTGCGAAGAAGTTCAGGGATTTTCATCTCTCGGGCCTGGCCCTTCAGAAAGTCAGTGACCTTATCTGTCTTGAACATGGGCTTTCCGTAATTCAGCCAAGACCATACAGCGAGAGAGAAAAGAGAACCGTCTGGCCTAAAAGGGAATCCTTCAGGGATGATATCCGGCAGGCGATTGATATTGCACTTTCAAAAAAGCCAAAGGACTTTAACGAGTTCCTTCTTGAACTGCAGGACCTTGGTTATGAGATCAAAAGAGGAAAGCACACTGCGGTTAGGGGAAAGAACCAGCAGAGGTTTATAAGGTTCAGATCTCTTGGAGTCGGTTACAGCGAGGCGGATATCCTCGGAAAGATCGGTAGGATTGATGCAGGTAAGATCAAGATACAAAAGGATGATGACTTTGATCTTCTCATAAATCTTCAGGACATTATCTCAAAGGGCAAAGGTCCCGGCTACGAGATGTGGGCCAAGAAGTTCAATGTGAAGAATGCGATGAAAGCTCTTTTGTTCCTTCAGGAAAATGGGATCAAGTCCTATGATGAACTTGCTGAAAAGGCAGAAGCTTCTGCCAGGAAGTTTGATGAGATTAATTCCCGGATTAAGAAGGCTGAGAAGCGCATGGGTGAGATTACGGAGCTTCGCAATCACATCTTTGACTACGCTAGGACCAGAGAAATATATGTTAAGTATCGGCAGAGTGGTTACAGTAAAAAGTTCTTCGAAGAGCACAAGGAAGAGATACTGAAACACAAAGCTGCCAAGGATGCATTCCAAAAGCTTGGTGGCAAAAAAATCCCGACCAAGGAAGAGCTCAACGAGGAATTTCAGAAGCTTCTGGCCGAGAAAAGAGCTGCCTACAAGGAATACAATTCCGAAAAGGGCAGCATGACCAAATTTCAGATTGCAAAATATGATATCGATAAGATCCTGAACATCTATGACTCACAGGATCACTCAAAGAAGAAAGACCGTACCGACGTGCGGTAATTATTTGGGGCGTCATTAACGTGGCGCCCCGTCTTTTTTTTTGCTATCATCCTGGCTGACTTCACTGATATTAATTCAGCTCCGCAGGAGCGTAGCCTGATTGTCAAATCGGTAAAAAGGGGATTGGGGACTTCCCCAACAAGCTGCCTCAGTGCGCACTGAGGCCCTGCTTGCGAAGTAGTGAAATAGTTGGTAGTGTTAAGAAAAATGTAGGAGTGGCAAATAATATGGCGAATAAAGATGAGCAAAATAACTATCTATCAAATTATCCTGGTATGGAAAAAATGGTTGAACTTACTGCCGGTCTTGCTGATCTTATATTAAAGAGTGAAGAGATTCAAAAGACCATGAAGGACTTGTGTGACCGTGTAGTACAGGCAATAACACCATTGGTGTCTGAACTATATAGTTCGGACTTTTATGAAAATATAACGAAGACTTTCAAGCGCTTTGCGGATGGTGTGCTGCTATATAGATTACAGACTTTGGGATATCTTGAATGGTGTTGCATAGATGAGTGGGTGCATATGGACCAATCAGATGAGAACGAATGGAGTTTTTCGAGTATGGTGCTTCTCAAATTGGAAAGGGAAGAAAACTTTTCTCCCGACAAATTAGATAGATACATTGGTCGGAGATTTAGCAAGGAAATCATAAGATCCATAGAGGAAGATACTGCTCTATATTTGGAAAAAAGTGATGTAGAAAAACTTAAGAGAGCAATGGTGGATTTTAGAGCACGGAGATATATGGACTCTGCTAACCTGTTGGCAGGATTAATAGATTCGCAGAGTATCAAACAAGAACTATATGATATAGATCACAATAAATATTGCTTGGATAACTATGATCAGAAAAATGGTATACCTAATTTTTCCCAGGGGTGGAAAGCATTTCACATAGTTTTCAGTAACAACTTTTCGAAATACTTTGATGGAGAGAAGTTCAATGGTAAAGGAAAAAAGGACAGGCAAGATGGATTCAATAATTTTGTGAATAATATCAAAGGGAAGATGCCGTCTGATGACAATATAACATCTATAGTAGCGCTATCATTTTGCCTTCTGAGATTTTTTGATGAGAGTAATTTTAAGGACTACCCAGAATATATTCCTTCATCGATTAACAGGCATTGGCTTATGCATGGAATGTATGATTTAGATGATATAACTAGATATGATTGTATTAAGCTATTACTTATGTTGAATCAAATTGCAAAACTTTATTCAAAACTTAAGAAGGGCGAACTATAATTCAGTGACATTTAAGAACACATGTAAGGCACCTGGTGTATCTGAATAAGATACCTACAGAGAAATCTGTGGTAAAAAGTGTTGGGGCAACGTTCAACAGAGGCTCTGCTTGCAAAGGGGCGAAAAACTGGGGGTAGAGATCCGTATTGACATGCAAAGATCATTGATTTACTATGATATGATTTAATCACCAGATTAGATGGGCGGCTTGGGATAAAGAAAGGGGATTCTGTATGCATGATTTTAAGTATGTAACTGCAAAAGAAGCTAAGCCGTACAGAAACAACATAATGGATATTACGCGGGAGCTTCAGAACCGCATCAGGGATTATTTCACATTCCAATTTTATTTTATTGGCAGTAGTTCCAGAAACATGATTACTTATGATGCCAAATCAAATGTAGGATTTGATTTTGATATCAATTATGCAATTAATGATGAGGATCAAAACTATGACGCTGGTGAAATTCATAGAATAATTTTTAATGAACTTCATCGGATTTACACGCGATATGGATTTAACAGGATTGAGGAATCAACTCGTGTTATTACACTGAAAAAAGTTGATGTTTGGAATTCAAAAATTCTTCACAGCTGTGATATAGCTTTGGTAAATGATTTTAAAGAGGACACTGAGCATTATCAAGAGTACATACGTTTTAATAAAATGACTCATAGCTTTTCGTGGGAAGAACAACCTGCTCCGTACTACTTAGAAGAAAAGGTTGCAAGGATAAAAGATGCCAAAATGTGGGATGAAGTTTTGAGTGTCTACTTAGATAAAAAGAATAACAATGATGATCCACATAAGAAATCACGAGCATTGTATGCAGAAACTATCAATGAAGTGTTTATGAGGATATAAATACAGAGGCAGCCATTTGGCTGCCTTTCAGACTGTAGACAAAGTGGTCCTGAGAGCGCAGCTCTCAAGACCACTTTGTCTACAGTCTGGGGGAGGAGTATGTATAATACTCCTCCCTGTGTGTTTGAAAGGGGCAAAAAGTTTTTGAAAAATCAACGTTTGATAGCCTGTACCGGTAATGTTTTAGAGTATATCGAAACAATAGATGTTCCGGAGAATATCGCAAGAAATTTCGAATAGTGATCATTATGACGAGGCATCTTTTGCGGGCCTCGTTCCATTTTTGCTGGTATTTGTTTCCTGTTCATGCGGTTGTGCCATTCGCCTACAAGTTATTGCTTCTAGTTATTTCACAATATTGGAATGGTATCATAGCTATTACCGGTGGATAAAGAAATGGTAAAGGTTGGTCGGCTCCTATTTTTTGAAGACATTTTATGAGGCGCGTAAGCTGCATATTTATAATTGATGTGAAACGGAATGCATTACTTGACGCTACTGTGACTAATCTCTAAAAAATCGATGACAACACAAAAAAATATGTGAAAAATAGACAGATCCTGATTGATTTTGTTCCGACTTGGGACTATAGTAAAATTGATGTATTGTGTTGCTTTTAAGGATGGTGATATCTATGGAATTTTTGTCGATTAGTCAAACCTCTGAAAAATGGGGAATTTCTCAACGAAGAATACGAAAACTATGTGCAGAAGGAAGAATAATGGGGGCATACAAGGTTGGTTCATATTGGGTGATTCCCGAGGATACTGAAAAACCTAAGGATGAAAGGGTCAGAACGGGAAAATATGTAAAAACCTAAAAATGGAGAAATTACAATAATGAGAGTATTTCCGGAAAAATACGAAGAATTAGATATAGATAAATATGACAAGCAGTTAATGGCTACTGTAAAAAAAATATACAGAGATGATGAGTTGGCGACGTTTATGCTTTGTTGCAATCCGTCAAAGACTAAAGATGGAATAGTAGACATTTTAATCACTGAGACGGGTGTACTATGCATAAAAATGCTAAGCAGTGTTTCGGATGCAGATCTGATGCCTAAGCTATTTGAGCGTCAACTTCAGCAAAAAAAAGAGTTGGAAATAATTATAGATAGAATGAAGCTTCATAAAGCCCTTTTGGCATCTGGTGAAGTAAAATATGCTGTGAAGATTATTTCGGTATTTCCTTTGTGTAAGCAACCGACGCTAATTGAAAACGCAGCGATGAAGGAATTTAATGACTTTGTTGAGCGAGATTGTTATTTTAGTGATTTTTTGTCGCAAGTGATAAAGGAAAGAAACTTTGTAGATAGAATGCTTGCATATGCCAAGAAATTCAAAATCACAGAAGAATCATTACCTGATGTTGTGAATCGACTGACGCCTGAATATACTATCCCTCAGAAAAAAGCAGCACTTGATGTCAAAATGACAACTCACAAAACAGGTAAGCTTATCGATGCGGATATTTCAAATGCGGACAGGGCAGCATTAGCGTATTTGCTAGATGATAGTCAAATCAATTACATCAACAAGATAAAAAAGGGTGATCAACTTATTATTGCATGTGCAGGAAGTGGAAAAAGTGTAATTTTACTTTCGAAGTGTTTTAAAGTTGCTAGCCTTAATCCAGATAAGAAATTTTTAGTTACGGGATATAATCGCAATTTGGTCAGTTACTTTAGATGGCTTATAGATTCTGCTGGCTTTTCTTCGAAAAACGTTGAATGCCTAACTTTCCATAAATTAGCAATTACCCTTTTGAAACGGAACAAACTCCAGGTACCGATCATTAGCAATAATGATTATACGGAAGTGGTAGAAAAACTACTCACAAGCATAATGGCAGGCAAAATCTCAGATCGATATTATGGAGTTTTTATAGATGAGGTTCAAATGTTTGAACCAGAGTGGTATAGAGCGTGCTACCAATTGCTGGAAAATAGAGATTCTGAGGAGCATTTTTTTGTAATATGCGGAGATAAATCTCAAAGTGTAAAAAGATCAATAAAAAGTGGAAAAGCCCCATGGCAAGGTCATGGTGATGGATACCCCAACTTTAGAGGTAAGAGCTTTCCTATCGAGGTTAATTATAGGAATTCTATTCAGATTAACAATTACATAAGAAACTTTACTGATTATGCGCTTAGATATGCGGAGATTTTTAATATTCAGATGAATCAGGATTCTGATATTTTTCTACGTGGGAAAGCTGTAAGAGAGGGGTTGGATCTTAGACTTGTAGATGTGAAGCAGAAAACTTCAGAAGCGGAAGCGGTTCAAGTTTTAAACCAGATAATAGATATACATGATAACTATAAAATACCCTATGACTCCATTGCAGTTATTTATTACAATAGAGAGTTTAAATGGATGAAAAGCCCGGGAGAATTGCATTATACCCCCATTGAGCGCCTAAGAAATTTTCTCAAAGAAGCGAACATTCCGGATTGCATGCTGGTAAACACGCAAGATGATTTTGCTGTTTCTTATTCAAATATCTCAGGTGTTCCAATAGTATCGATGGAATCTTCATTAGGATTGGACTTCAGAGCGGTTGTGCTGTGTGGATTAAGACCATTAGGACACCATGATAAAACAAAAGATATGAAGGTTTTGATGGCAAACAAAAAGAACCCAAATCAAGAAATTGCAGATGCCTTTTGCAAAAATATAAATATCATTTATATGGCGTGTGCAAGAGCAAAAGATGTGTTAAGAATCGTATTGAATGAGGATAAAGAGGATTCTTTCTATGCCATGTTGCTGACTAAAGCATTTGAGGAGGAATAAGGTTGAGATACAACGAAAACGATGGTGATGAAATTAATGGTAAAGTGGTGATCACTTCTGATGTGGATGAAAACCCGATTTTTGAAATAAGCTGTGTTGTTGTTGGGGATTTGGATGTTGAAACCTTGCGAGCTAATTATGACCTTATTGTGATAGGGGCGGTGCACGCTGAGAAACTTGATGTAGCTGGCAATTTTTCATGCCACGGAGAATGCAGCTGCGAAGAAATCGCTATCCAAGGAGCATGTTTTATCAATGGTAATTTAAATGCTGAGAGCGGATTCATTGGAGACTCTTTGACTGCAAACGAAATATGTGCAGAATCATTGGAAGTAAAAGGCACCATATTATGCCTTAATATGGAATGCAATGACGAAGTTGCTTGCGATAAAAATGTGCTGATTGCTGAAGGCCTAACGGGATCAGGAAGTCTTTCAAGTAACATGATTATGTGTGGAGAGTATTCGCTTCTTGATGATACCTCAACTATCCTTATTGCAGATAATATCGAAACTGAAGGGATGCCTAAAACTGATAAGTTGGTTGATTCTAAGGACAATGAAATTGAGGACATAAAAGAAAAAGCCAGAACACTTACGACGCAAAAATTTGCAAATGAATTGGAAAGATTTGTTGACAAAAACGAAAAATATAGGCGAGAATACGACGCTTTTCGAAAACTTGTCTTGGTAGAGAATATAACGATTTTTCCAAGTATAAAAACATATGTAGATATCATAGATACAGTAAACAAAAAGTTTCAGATTATCGCTTTTACAAAGTTATTTGGGAAGGTAAAAGCGCGTTTTGAAAGTTTTGATTATGAAGATGTTAATCATTCTAAGATGACGGGCATTTCGCAAAAAGAGTTTGCAAAAATGCTATATGTCTTAACTTACAGAGAGCAGTGTTTCAATTCGGAAATAAGAGAGTTGATACTGGATACTTTGTACACATATGCTGGGGTTGATGTAGATGCGTTCCAAAAAAAGAGTCATAGTATAGCAATCAAAGAAAAAAATGAAATTGTAGATGAAAAGTCCTTCAAAGTAGGAGATGAAATATATGTGACAAATGGAGTGTGGAAGGACATTAGTGGAACAGTTCAACAGGTAGATGAAAATAAGAAAGCTCTCTATATATATGTTGATTTGTTTGGAAAAGAAACTCCTGTTGAATTAGCTTTTTCGGAGTGCGAATTATATCATGAAAGCCAAAAAAAGACTGTCAAGCGGATACAAAAGGATAATACCCCTCTTTTCAAAATAGGAGATGAAGTTTACGTAGTAAGTGGGGTATGGAAGGATACAGCAGGTGTTGTACTGCGAGTAGACGAAAATAAAAGAGTAGTAACAGTCAATGTTGATTTATTTGGACGAGAAACACCAGTGGATATAGCTTTTTCAGAAATTAGCAAATTATAAATCTCTTGGTTGAAAGGTGCGCGTATGGATATTCAAAAAGAACATAGCATTTTTGCAGAGGCTATTGCGAGAGAACTTATTGATGAATTAACAGGTGATAATATTAACTATCTTTCTGGTAAGGTTCCGGAAGAGAAATTCATTGTGGGGCAGTTGTCGCCAAAGTCGGAGAATACAGAATTTCTTTCGTCGAGAACAATAATTAACGCAGTTGGTTTGAATTTTAATATAGAAAAAGAAAAACTTAATGATTGTGAGCTCGATATTCGTTTATGTGGAAACCTTTTTTATAGAGTATTTCCCCCGTATGAAGAGGTATGCCAAGCAATGGTCCAAGAATACAATAAGATGTTTGGCAAAGACTATCTTTCATTGGAAGAATTTCTTAAAGATGATACCTTGAAGGATCAGTTTTGGGATGAGAAGAAGGCTAAGCCCAACCCTGATTGCAAGATGTCTATGCTTAATGCATATAGAAAGATTTCTTTGGAGGATTATGGGATTCATGTTTCACTCAAACTATCTGAAATATATGACCAGGAGCATTTGATAGGAGTCGTTGATGATTCAAGTGCAATAAATTGCCAATTGACAAAGACGATTAATGATATCATAGAGAATTTTGTGTTAAACCAAGACGACTATTATTCTTATGAAGTTAGAGAAAAGATTTCTATTTATGATATGAGTTCTAGGGATTCATGGGATGATTTTTTAGCAAGATCAAAAAAAGATACAAAGCTTATACCCAATTGGGACATGTCAGTAAATTGCGAAGTCAGAGAAATTGGCGGATTGATTAATATCGACATAAAATTTGCGAATAAAGCTCAGCAGTTAGAATCTGAGCTAAAGCAGAGACATCAAAAAGAGCATACTCGCATATCTACTATCTTTAATGCAAGATTGATGGTGGAAATAATAAATGCAGAATATGTACCAATTAAACTGGATTATTTTAAGGATGATTACAAGTATGATAAGACGCAGCCAGCCGTAGGTTTTAACTGCAATATTGATTTTGAGGATTTGCATGAGACAAAGGACTATTTGGCCACAACTAATGTACCTATATTTAGGCAGTATAGATTAAAGACAAACAATAAAATACCAGCAAGGTTCTCGGATCTTATTGATAATCCAGTTAAAGCGCTTAACAAAATACTAGATGGAATGAAAATGGTGCTTTCTGATTGGAAAAACGACTACGTATCTAAGCAGAAAGAATTATCAAGTCAAGCTCTGCAAAACATGGAAAACGAGATAGGGGATTTTGAGCTAGAGATTAACAGATTTGAAATAGGAATCTCATTGATAGAGGACTATTCGATAATACGCGATGCTTTTGTTAAAATGAATCAAGCATTTATGAATTCTCCTAAGAGTTATGGAGGATGGAGACTATTTCAGGTTGTATATATAGTTTCTGTCATACTTGATATAGCTATTACTGAAAAAAACATTGATTGGCCTGCAAATATCAAGGAAAAATCAACTTTTGATAATGTTGATATCATTTATTTTCCAACCGGAGGTGGTAAGACTGAAGCCTTTTTGGGAACGGTAGTGTTTACACTTTTTTATGACCGACTTCGAGGAAAAGATAAAGGGGTTTCTGCAATAATTAGATATCCACTTAGACTATTAGCTGCTCAGCAGGCATCTCGAGTAGCAAACATTCTTGCCCAGGCGGAGATGATAAGAAGAGATTCGAAAGAGATGGTGGGTTCGGATGAGTTTGCTATGGGCTATCTTTGCGGCGAAGGAAACACCCCAAATAAAATAGATGAGTTTGGCATGAAAGAAATTGAGGCATTATCTCAAGAGGAAAGGGATAGGAGATTTTTGGTTGTTGAGAAGTGCCCATATTGTGGTGAAGACTTACATGTTTTTGGAGATGTAGATAATCTACGATTGGTTCATTGCTGCGGTAATCCTAATTGCTCTGAAAAAATCTTACCTATATACATTGTTGATGCTGAGATATACAGATATTTGCCATCTGTAATAATTAGCACTGTGGATAAAATGGCAGCTATTGGTTATAACCGGAATTTTCCAGCTATATACAGAGGGGCTACACATATCTGCAAAAAACACAGATACTGTGGAGATTCGGAATGTATCGTGGGTAAGCAATGTAAGGAAGAAAGATTTGATCCGGTGTCGTTTTATGATCCGGTTCCTACATTATTAATTCAAGATGAATTACATTTGATACGGGAATCCTTAGGCACATATGATTCACATTATGAAACTTTCACTGATTACTTTTGTAAGCATCACACGTCTTCCTTAAGAGGGATGAAAGTGATTGGTGCTACAGCTACAATTTCAAATTATGAACAGCAGGTGGAAGAATTGTTTCTAAAGAATCCTCGCAGATTCCCTTGTGAATCAATTAATTTGAAGAAGCATTTCTATCACTACATAGATGAAAATGAATTAAACAGAATAATTATAGGATACGCTCCGTTCGGAAGAGCTGTTGTTAATGGCGTAGTATATTCTATGAAGGATATACGTACTGTTATATGGAAATATGTTTTGAATCCTGAACTAGTACTAAAGCTTAAAGGATTAGAGGGAATATCTTTAGAAGAAGCAAAAAAATTAGCGCAGGATTATTGGATGTTAATTGAATATAATAACGTCAAAATCGATAGCCAAAACGTGATTGGAGCGTTGCACAACCCTATTAACATTGAATTATCAGACGAAAATGTTAAGACATACGTTCCGGCAAAAATGACCGGAGATGATACATTCCAAGAAGTAAGGAAAACTTTGGCGTTAATAGAAAATGCAAACGATATTGTTGAGGATCTTGATTTCAATATGATTTCTGCAACTAGCATGATATCGCATGGTGTTGATGCGGATAGATTTAATGAGATCATGTTTTTTGGTATGCCGGGAAGCACGGCTGAATATATTCAGGCATATTCACGTGCAGGAAGAAAATATCCAGGTATTGTAGTGGACATCATTAGACCATCTCGACCTACTGATCAGAGCTATTTGAGGTATTTTTATAAATTCCATGAGTATAAGGATATTCTAATAGATCCGGTGCCTGTCAATCGCTGGGCAAACAAGTCTATCGATGTAACATTACCCGGTGTTTTTTCGGGGATGATGCTGGCGATTTATGGGCCTAAGAGTTCTAGAAGAATTTATATGGCAAGTGAACTGAAGAAGGATATTGCAGAAGGGAAGATCGATCCCGAAGAAGTTAAGCAAGAATTATACAAAATATATGGATGCATAAGAAATGATGGCTCCGATTATAACAAAGGCAAAATATTTAAAAGAAAAATAGATGAGTCGGTAGATGTGATATTCGCAAGAATCAAAGAAAAATCTTTATCTGATGAATATATTACATCTGGACTGAATTCTATAGGATTTCATGTAATGAATAGTTTGCGTGATACAGAAAAGCAATTGCTTGTCGAAGTAAACTAAAAGGAGAAGATATATGGCAAGTAAAAAAGAAAACCAAATGAGAAGAAGTACTTCTCAAGCCTTATATAAATATGTGCCATTGCGTTGGATTGATTTCTATTTTACACAATCAAGAAGAAGCGTTACAGCTTTTGTCGAAAGATGGAGTAGTCTTCCTCTTGAAGATATTAATAAGAAAAGGCTATTAAGACGGGTAAATGAAGCTGTAGAGAGCTATAGAAAGCAGAATGGCCAGATGTATGCGAACGGTGAGTACACAAGTACAAAGGACATCGGAAGTACAATAAATGAAGAGACATACACTGTCCTGACGCCGAGAGTAAGTGAAGAAGATAGGGCCATAGTTGCAGCTGTAAGTCCTAAAGTCTTTTTTTGTGAGAAATGCAGAATTGTTCAACGTTTTAAGAGAGATTCGCATTATTCTTACATTATCAAGCAAAAATGCAAACATTGTGGTGGTAATCTGACACAGCTTAGAGATATTTATTATTGTAAGTGCGGCTGGGCTGGAGATGTAACTATAGGCAATTGTGATATTCATAAAGAGGCGCCTGTGAGGATTGATGTTAGAAGGCATACTTTGGAATGTACAACGTGTCATAGATCAAAAGCAATTTTCAGAACGTGTCCTGAGTGCGATACAAAAATCATTCCAAACAACGTATTGGATTCAGCTCAGTCATTTGTAAAGAGCTTAAGTGTTATAGACTTGTTGGATCCCAAAATGGATGATTTCCTTACACAGGAAGAGGAGGGGGCGGTTATTATTGTCTCTAACTATTTTGGGACTGTTTCTGATGATGAGTTTAAAAAACTGGTGAAATTTGGACGGTCTAATCAAAAGGAAATGAAGAATGAGTCGTATGACACATTATATAATACTTTCATTTCACAAGGAATGCCGAAGGAATATGCTGAGATGGCTGCAAAAGCAGCATGCCAAGTTAACGATAATGACCCTATAGAGAAAGCGATCCAAAAGACAAATACATTAGTATCAGATGTTTCAAAAATGCACTCATATGCTGAACCGATTTTGGAATACAATGCAGTTAAATATGGAGATAATATAGTTGATTTAGAGACCGCTATTGAGCGATCCAAAGAGTTGAATGCATTTGTTGATGAAAATAAGCTTAAGGAAACGATTAAGAGAAGAGGTTTTTCTTTTCTACATGCCTGTGACAGAGTTCCTTTTTTACAGTGTTCATATGGATTTACTAGAGAGTATGTAGATAGCGCGTCTGCTCCAGGGACTTCTACAAAACCAGTTGTATTGCATGGCTTTCCAGATGAAAGCCCAGAGAAAAAGAATGTATATGCAACCAAGCTTCAAACAGAAGGTGTTCTGTTTGAACTTGATCGAATCAAGATTTTAACGTGGCTGTTAAAAAATGGAATTATAAAGGACGAGGATCTTCCTGCGAATATGGATGACGATATGGAGGTTAAGGCTTGGTTTATTAATAATGTTAATCTGGACATGATTCAGCCATTTTCTCTATTGAGTGATAATGAGGATCCTATTACTTTTTATGTTTACAGATTGATTCATACTATATCACATACATTAATAAAAGGGGCTGCAGAGGTTTGTGGATTAGATAAAAATTCGATTTCAGAATATATATTTCCTAATATTCCTGCCATTTTTATTTTCTGTCAGAATTCACAAGGTTTTAATATGGGAGCATTATTTAGCGTTTTTGAAATGTACTTAGATAAATGGCTTGAAAATGCATATATTGCAGCTAAAGAGTGCGTTTTTGATCCTGTATGTCATGAGGGAGATGCTGCGTGTACCGGATGCATATATACTAATGAAATATCTTGCCAGCATTTTAATCATGATCTTGATAGGAACTTGCTTATTGGAAAGTATGATCAGAAGACAAAAACACGCTTTTATGGATTCTGGGAGGACTAATTATGGCTATTATGCATCCTAAAAATCTTTCTAATTTTAATGCAACTAAATCTGAGAGAGAAATGTTTGCTGCGCTTGAGGAGCAATTAGACAATTCCTATCACGTTTTTTATTCTGTTACATGGTATACAGAGGAAAATGGAGAACGGAAGAATAGTGAATGTGATTTTTTGGTTTTTAATTCGAATTATGGTTATTTGACAATAGAGGTAAAAGGAGGAACAAAAATTGAAGTAAACGACGGTGAATGGACGTTATATAGCTTGAATGAAAAGAAAGAAATTGAAAGCCGTAAGCTAAAAAAAAGCCCTTATAAGCAAGCGGAAAGCAGTATGCACTATTTTCGGAAATACTATCAGAAAGAAACGCTGACAAATTTCCGGGGAACATTTGGTATGGCGGTGGCGTTTCCTTTCTTTAGTGTAGGTGTTGACTTAGAAAATGATGCACCAAAAGAATTGACAATACAATTGAGTGATATGAATAACCTTGATTATAAGATAAGAGAACTCTTTCATTACTGGGGGGGAAAAAATGGTGGAAGTTTCTTGTCTGATGAGCAAGCAAAAAAGTTTATTAATTTGGTCAATAGAAGAGTTGCATTATCCATTGCTGCAGGCGCGTTGATTCCAATAACAAGCAAAAAGCTAGAGAGCATTAATCTTATTCAAGATTCAATTATTACTCTTTTGGAGAATTATAAGAGAGTGCAGATTGTTGGTGGTGCAGGCACCGGAAAGACATGGATAGCAATAAAAAAGCTAATACAGCAGAGTAAACTTGGTAAGAACTGTCTATATACATGTTATAGTCCTATACTTGCTGATTTTGTAAGGGCACAGTTACCAGATAATGTTAGGGCAATAGATATTGAGTCTTTATTCCGGGAGTGTTTAACTAACAATCAAATCAAATTACCAACTAATGAGCAGGGTGATACTATGTATTTTGACATACTCCAGGATGTTTCACGAAAAAAGTATGACTGCATAATGGTGGATGAAGCACAGGACTTTTCATTGGATTGGGCGCTTACTTTAAATGGGTTTTTAAGTGAAGACGGATGGTTTTATGTATTCTATGATGAGAACCAAAATATCTATTCTCGCAAATTTGAAGATGGCTTCATGATTGAAAGCGAGCCGTATTTATTGACAAACAATATTAGAAATACACGCAATATCCATACATGGGTCAAAGATAAAACGGCTGTGGGTGAGCAGGTTATTTCAAATGATGTGTTTGGAAGTGATCCAGAGGTTTATTCGGTAAAGGATTTACAAGGTGCAAAAATCAGGTTGAATGAGGTGTTAAATAAGCTTGTTTTAGAAGAATGCGTGGACCCACAATCAATCGTGGTTTTAGGAAGGGAAAATCTGGAAACTGATGAATATATAGGTTCATTTGTTTTGGCTCAAGATATTGAGAATAAGCATAATGGCATTTTGTATCATACAGTGCAGGACTATAAAGGATTAGAAGCCAATGTGGTTATTTACTTAAACTCATGGCCAGCGGGAATACCCAAGAGTAAAGAGTATTATGATCTTTTGTATATTGCGGGTACAAGAGCAAAATATTATCTTTACGTGATTGAATATAAGACTTGACGAGTTTAGAAATATATTGTTCTGAAGTTAGAAAGAGGATTTATGAGTATTGCAGTAATTGATGCAGATTTGATCGGGAGGGATAAGCATCGTTTTCCGAATTTGGTATGCGAAAAGATCTCGGCATATTGGAAAGAAAAGGGCAAACAAGTTGTTTTAAAGATGGATTATGAGGACCTGGATAAATATGAAAAGGTTTATATATGCAAAGTATTCACAGATACATGGGTGCCGGATTGGATAAGAGATGGTGTGGATATGGATGCGGTAACAGTTGATTTGCCTAAGAATATCGAAGTAGGAGGGACTGGTTTCTTTTTTGCAAAGGCCCCTAATCTACCATTTGAAATAGAACATCATATGCCAGATTATGACTTGTATAATGAGTGGATTCAGAAAGAAGTGGAGAGCGCTGAAAATGAGGCACTAGAAGAAGGAAGGCATTTCAATAAATCGAGATTTATGGTCCAGTTCAAGGAATACACCGATTATAGTATTGGATTTACAACTAGGGGGTGCTTTAGAAAATGTCCTTTTTGTGTGAATCAGAAGTACGATAGGGTATTCTGCCATAGTGCCTTGGAGGAATTTTATGATCCGAGCCGAAAAAAGATTTGTCTTTTAGATGATAATGTACTTGGGCTGAACCCGGGATGGAAACAGATTTTTCAAGAACTGATGAACACAGGGAAGCCATTTAAGTTTAAGCAAGGAATGGATGAGCGCTTACTTACTGAAGAGAAGTGCAAATGGCTATTTGGGGCTCCGTATGATGGGGACTATACGTTTGCATTTGATAATATATCTGATTATGACTTAATCCATGAAAAGCTAAAGCTAATTAGAAAGTATACTAAGGCAACTAACATTAAGTTTTATGTGCTGGTGGGATTTGAAAGTACGGATGCTACTGATATTGAGAATATGTGGAAGAGAGTAGCATTACTTATGCAATATCAATGCCTTCCATACATCATGCGATATCAAAATAGAAATGAGACACCATGGAAAAAGTCAAAGTATCGTGGGATGTATATTACTATGGCAAGGTGGTGTAATCAACCGAGTTTTTATAAGAAGAAAAGCTTTAGGCAATTTTGTGAGGCTAATCAGCAACATCACAAAAACCAAGAAACATTATGCGCTTCAATGAGATACATGTTGGAATTTCAGGAGGAGTATCCTGAGATTGCTGAAAAATATTTTGACTTACGATTTGATCAATTTACTTTGGAGTAGACTATGTTTTTTTATGACGAATGGATAACAAAAAAGAACACTACCGATGAGAATGGATTCATCTTAAGTTTTTTGAGTTCAGATGATGAAACCACATGTGTATTTCACGAAGGAACTCAAGCTGAATTGGGCACTGCGATTTCAGTAATAACAAGTGTGCCTATGGAGACTTTTATACAGTGCATAGATCAGATGGAGCTTTCTTCGGAAGTGAAGAGTATTGATGTCCCGCAGTTCAGTAGCTTTGGCGCAGCAACAAATAGACTACCAGAAATATTAGAGTTTTCTCCAGAGGGACTGTCATTTGCAGAAATAGGATATCAATTAGTTAAGTCTCCCAATGATAGTGCGGGTACAAAATACGGTGAGAATCACGCAAAATTGGCTGAAATGTTAGATTTAGTTAAGATTCATAATAGACCTTCTAAAGTCACAAGTACAAAACTAGGAAAGTATTTACTGGGATTTAAGCCTGAAGAAAAGGTGGAACTGCTGAAAAGGTTATTGCTACGGCAGTTTCTTATAAAAAAGCTTATACATGATGCCGGGGAGGGAAATGTGGAGTATATTAGTGAGGTTCGCTTGCTATCAAAGTCAACTGCAGCTAGACGGGGAAGAAATGTAAGAATGCTTTTGGATTATATTTTGGAAGGAACAGATGATGAAGCAAGAATTCAACGCATTGATTGGGATGTCAAGTAACAGTATAGATGTTTAGAAATCGAGTTTCGATATCGGATGGTTTTAAACCTTATATTGGGATAGATTTTGGTGAGGTGACAAGTTTATATGCCTATAAGTGAGAAGATATTAAAAGAAATTGACCATACTAATGTAGACGAGAATATGAAGGTATTAATGAAAGAATTATTACAATTGGAAGATGATGGGGCAAAAAGATGGTCTAAACAATATGAAGAAAAGATTGAAGAATATCTTAAAAAGGATGAGGAGGCAAACTAGGTGGGTGTTGCTATAGAAAAAATCGAGTTTACCAATTATAGACAATATGGCACTGGTAGCATCTTTTTTACGGATGGCAAAGATTGTAAGTTATCTGTTATTATTGCAAAAAATGGTACTGGCAAAACCACATTATTGAATTCTATCACTTGGTGTTTATATGAAAAAGAACAGCAAATTCTTGATAAGGATAAAGCTTTATCAGTAGTTAGTAATCGTGTAATTGAAGAGGTTGCTGATGGGGATGTTATTTCGGTATCTGTTGCAGTTACGATTAGAGACGATGATAAGCGAATTGAATTTAAGCGTGTCCAGAATTTTAAAAAGAGTTTTGATAAAAAAGGTGTTGCATTTGGTATACCAAGTACATCTAAATTAACGGTTTCAACTACAAAAATTAATGATATTAGTGATGCATTAATTGAAGAAGGTGTAGATGCAGACATTATAGTTAAAAAGTATTTTGATCCTGCGATATATGACTTCTATTTCTTTGATGGAGAAAAGCTGGGAGAGTTTTTTTCTTCAGAACGAACTGTACATATTAAAGGATCAATATTCAACATATCGCAAGTGACCCTGCTTAATTCTGCATGTGCACATGTAAAAAAGCTTAGGGCAGATAAACAAAGAGAAATGGGGAAGAACAATCCCGATTTAGCTGAATTAAGGAATAAGCAAGATGGATATATTGCTCAGCGTAACTCAGAATATGATTCTATTGCCAACAATAAAAGCGAAAAAGAAAGGGCAGTAAAGGAGCTGGATCATATAGACGAGATATTGCGTGGCTATATGCCAGTGAAGAAGCTTCAGAGTGAGAGGATTGCTCTCGAAAACAATCTTGAAAGATTTGATTTAGAAAGAAATAGAATACGTCAAGATCGGCTTGAGTTTATTAGAAGATACATGGTTCTTCTAAAACTTTATCCGAGGATTAAGAAAACTCTTCAAATTATTCAGGTAAAAGAAGGGGATGGAGATTTAACGCCTATCGTTGATAGAGATCAAATAAAAAAACTATTAGAAAATATAGATGCGCCATGCCCAATTTGTAACAATCCGCATATCGGAGAAACGGGAAGAAGGCATTTGGAGGATCTTCTTAATAAGTTTTCACTTTCATCTAAAACGTCAAACTATCTAAAAGAGATAAAGGGAGCATTAGAGAACTATATTGACGAAGTTCAAAACTACCAAGAGCAAAAGAACTCACTAATTGAAAGAGAGTTAGATTTAGAAGAAAACGTAAGAACTGCAGAGGACCGCTTGAAAATAATTAATAGTAGCCTGGCAAATTTTTCAACAGACGATGGAGCTGTTGATGTGGCTGAGGTAGAAAGCAGAAGGGATCAGCTAAAACATTTGATATCATCGGCAGATGTTTCTATTGGTAAGTCTTCTGCCAATATTAAGGCTTATGATAAAATCATTGCCCATTTACAGGATCAGATTAGCGACGCAGAAAAGCAGCTTGGTGTAAAGACAAATCTAAAACAGCAAGTAAGGGTACTTGTGCGGATTGAAGATTGCTATAATGCGATTCAAGAGCGCATAACGACGTTAATGAGAAAAGAGATACAGGCTACGACGTGGAATATCTTTGACAGCATGATATGGAAAAAAAGTACATTTGGTAATATAGAAATTGGGGATGACTATGGCATTGCTGTTTACAATAAAGATGGAAAGGTTATGACGGGATCACTTAGCGCTACAGAACAGATGGCATTGGCTTACGCTTTTACGCTTGCGATTCACGAGGCGTCAGGAAAAAACTGCCCAATTGTTATTGACTCGCCGTTGGGAAGAGTTTCTGATGACAATAGGGAAAATATGGCGCAATCATTATTGGACATAAGCAAAGAGAAGCAAATAATCATGCTATTTACGCCAGATGAGTTTTCTCAAAATGTAAGAGATTTATATCAGGGAGTGGCAAGTATAAGAACTCTTAATTTAAGCTCGGATGAGCAGTTTATCGAAGGAATTTGAATATATGGCAAGAGACAGAGTATTTATCAATGGTGAATATAGAACAATGGTAGATCAAATGAAGGATACGGATATCCTTGGGTTTAGTATGGTTGAAAACAAAGATTCATTTATGCTTGCAGTGGCTATGGGAATCGAGAATCCGGTAGAAGTGAAAAATAAAGACGGATGGTTTTTGACTAAAAATATTAAGACTGATGATAAGGCACTAATGGCAGCTGTTCTATTAGGGACGGCTGACAATGATTCTGATGTGGACGCATTTTCTGATTTGGATAAGGCTATAGACTTGTGCGAAAAGTGTGCGGAAACAGGTTTTTATCAGTTGAAAAAGAAAAAAGATGACGCAGATTATGATGCAGAAGTTATGGAGAGACAGTTATTAAAAGAGCTTGATCAATTATACTTAACAAATGTGGAAGGGAAATTAGAGTAGCGATAATATCTTTTGTTTATTATGAAGGGAGATTGTTGAGGATAATATCGTTTGGCTATGTTTCTCGCCTTTTGCAATTTTAATTCTAAATAATGATATAATTGTGTTGGATAATGGGGGCCATAGTGCCCCCATGTTTTTATCCGGTCGCTATTAATATACGTGATGAATAGACAACATTTGGCTAACACCCCCGAAAGGTATAAAAGTCTTCAGTTTACAATACTAGGGATTATTCCGCGAACTGGAAATGAGAGCCAGGATAAGAAACTTATACAACAGCGTGAGGCTTGCCTTAAGAAAAAGCTGATGACTTGTAACGAAGAAACGGGTCTTAAAATGAATTAAGCAAGGAGAAGATAGCTATGGAAATATCTACACGACAGGTATTAGTATGTCGGTTTTATAATGAATCTAAGACTGATATATGCAATTATTCCATGGAGTTAGATGCTAGTAAATGTCGAAGAAATGAGGGCGTTGAAGGTTTTTTTAAAGATTTGATCAACGTGGCATATAAAAAGCTAAACTCCCTGGGGGATCCGCAACATTTTATTGAAGGAATAGTGCTTTATAAAGAAACTTTTGGGGGATTCCCAGATGTTTTTCGCATCGAATACAAAGAAGATTGGGTGATATATCGTGAAGAAGAAATCCGTTTTATAAGGAAATATACCTATTATCCGAAATATCAGGTGGAGAATGGAAGGGAAGGAGATCGCCGTATCCTTCCTAATGGAATCAATGATGAGAAGTTTAAAGAGTTCATGGATCAGATCTGACTAATTCATCATTTAGATGATAGCTTCAAAGGAGACCAGATTTTATGGGAATATTTGAAGTAAACGAAGATAGAATCAAGGCTTTATACAAAAGAGCATGGTATGACTGTGGCAGAGGTTTTGTGGATTCAAGGAAATATCCTGAGCTTGATCACGCTTTGACTCAGTTTGCTCGTGAGAATAATTGTACCTATGACGAGGCATATATTCTAGCGAAGACAGGGAAAAGAATTTTCTAAATGGGAACTGTGGGTGAAAGTGCGGGAATTATTCCGGTTGTAAGTGAATATGACAAGCTGATTGGGGAAATTCTTGAACTTGAGCTTAAACTGGCGGCTCTTGCAGAAGAGATTGATGACCTTGAAAATCATGTCTGCGTCGAACTCAGGGCGGAGTATGACCAAAAGGTAGGAAACCTTGAGTATCAGGCAAGGGCCTATCAGTTTGAAATTGCCAGGCTAAAACGTGCCATTGAACTTCTGCAGGCTGCCATAAATAAGCAGGAGGCTGCCAAGTACGAAGACGTCCAAAAGCGTATTGAGGCTGAATACAAGGAGTTCGAAGAAGAACTCCACAAGAAAGCCGAGGACATGAAACGTGATAGCGAATACGCTAAGCGTCGTGCCAAGAAAGACCAGGAAAACGAGAAGAAAGCTGAGGAAGAACGTAAGGCCAGAGGTGATAGAAGCGGCAAAGGCGCTTCTGCCGATGGCAAACAGGATGACTATTCCAAGAAAGATTCGAAGGCTGAAAAAGAATCTGAAGAGAAAAGGGCTGAGGACAATAAGGGGAAGATCGGATCGGATAAGGCAGATTCAGAGACGACAGATGAATCCAAAACTGAAGGAGAAAAGGGTGAATCTGAGGGCTTTGGACCTGACAGAGTAAATGAGACACCGGCGCAGGAGTTAAAGCGCCTATACAGATACATAATGAAAAAGCTTCATCCTGACGCAAATCCGGATGCTACAGAGGCAGAGATGGAACTCCTTAGGAAAGCACAGAAAGCCTATGCAGAAGGTGATCTGGAAACACTTCGTGAGATTGCTGATCAGATTGATGATACAGAGATTACGGAGAAATACAGCGATACTCCGGAAGATATTATTAAGCTGCGAGAGCTCAGGGCTAAGCTTGCTGAGAAGCTTGAAATACTGATAACTCATATTGATGATATCAAGAACAGCTTCCCTTACAACGAGAAGGATTTCCTTGCTGATGAAGAGGCTGTTGCCAAGAGACAGGAAGAACTGGCTGAGTATAACAAGGCCTGTGCTGATAAGATTGTTGAACTTCAGGAGAAAATCCTGGAATTGAGTAAGGTCGCAGAAGAGAACCAAAAAGAAGCTGAGAAACGTAAGAAAAAGAAGAGTTCATAGGAGATGAGTCATGGCAGATAACGAGCTTACTAACATTCAGAATGATGCTTTAGCAGCCAGTATTCTTAACAAGCATGGCGTTGATATGCAACTGCCATTTTCCAGGGATATCTTTTTAATGAACACCATGATTAACGGGGCCATGCATGTTAAGACCATCTATAAACAGGCTAAGGCACTCAACGAAGGCGACAGGGTCACTTTAAGGCTGGAGCCAAAGAACAAATATGACGAGAAAGCTATTCTGGTCCTGGATCCGAAGGATAAGAAGCTTGGTTATATACCCAGGGTTAAAAACGAGGTTCTTTATCATTTGATGGATGCCGGTAAGGAGCTTTTTGGAATAGTTAAAGGCGGAGATATAGGTGAAGATCTTGATGAGGACGACTCTTGGATCGAGATCTATATTGATGTTTACATGAGGGATTGACGCGTTAATCGATTACGTACGATCGATTGACGGACGCGACGCTTACGGCGACGCGGCGACGCTTACGGGCGACGCTGACGTTGGGTTACGCGGATGTTGGGTTACGGAACAAAACCGCTTGGTTGCGTTTCGTAACCTTTTCTATTGCATTCGGATTACCGTCTGAATATAATCACCTTAATCAGAGTCGACACTGATTTTTTAGGAGCAGAGATTATGGATGGAACAGATAAGAAACTACTGGATTTGATCAAAGGGAATGCACGGATGAGCTATCAGGAAATTGGTGATGCGCTGGGCATGTCCAGAGTAGCAGCAAAGAAGAGAGTTGATAAACTCGAGAAGGCAGGCATTATCCGAGGGTATAACACCTACATTAAAAGAGATGACGAGATAACAATGCTGATTGATATCATGACAACGCCTGAAGGATTCGAGAAGGTCCTCAGGTATGTCGCTATGAGAACAGCTTTTGTACGTCAGATTTTTACTACGCATAAGGAAAATCATATCCACATGGTTGCAGTATCTGATTCTCCTCAAAATCTCAAGTATTTGGTCAAGATGATCAACAAGGAAGGCGGAGATGGTATAACAGAAATGCATGTTCGTCAGGTCCAGGAGGTCATCAAGGACGTCTATGGAGGAATCAAATATGAACCAGGATCAGAGTCGAACACTAACACAGATAATTGAAGCCCTTGCAGGAACAAGGCTGCATGAGAAAAAGGGAGGTAAGTTCTATTTCAATTTCTACCTGAATAGTAAGGCTGGAGAGACACCCATTGAGGCACTTGACCTCGGAGTCAGAGCATATAACTCTCTTAAGAGAGCCGGATATTCTACAATTGGTGAGCTTGCTGGTGCTATAGCGGAGGGGACAGAAATTGCAAAGATTAGAAACTGTGGCTTCAAGAGCTGCAGAGAAATAATGGAAAAGCTCTTTTTATATCAGTACAATACGCTTCCTCAGGAGAAAAGAGAGGATTATGTGAAGGAAGTGATTTTACTCAACGCCAGTAAACATGCATGATTTGGGGATGGGGGGATTATAGGACTCCTTTTGTGAGAAGATCTTATCATCAGAACGAGGGACAAGGAAACAAACTAAGATTCAACTCACGGAGGATAGACAATATGTGGATGCTTTCGGTTGCGATTTCAATATTACTTTCAGCAGCTGCTATGATGCTTCTGGAAATCGGATGGTATGCCTTTTTGATTATTCTTTTTATCATAATAATACTGGCAGCTATCCCACGCAGAAGATAACAGAACCATCTGGAGTAGAATTTCTATTCACTGTTTTTGGCAAAATACGCTGCCGAATCTTGCTGAAGTAGTCATGTATTACCAAGTCGCTTGGCGGTAAGCTTATAACAGGATAAAACTCTTTTCACCTGAAATGGAGGTAGTGATTATGAAGAGAACATTATTTAGCATATTAGTAGCAGTTATGATGATGGTAACAGCTGTTGGAATGACATCAGTTACGGCTGAGGCCTCAGGAAAGTATAGATCATCAAAAGGCTATACCGTGGATACAAGCAAGAAGAGCTCAAAGAAGAAAACGACAAGCTCAAAGTCAAAGAGTAAGAGTTCTTCTAAATCAAAGCCATCAAGCAGTAAGAGCTCAAAATCAAAGAGCAGCAGTTCAAAGTCCAAGAAAGGCTATGATTCCTACAACGTACATGATTACAAATCAGCTCAGGACTTTGCTGATGACAAGTACGAAGAGTTCTATGATTACGAAGATGACTACGATGACGAAGACGAAGCATATGATGCAGCTGAAGATTACTGGAATGACAATTATTGATGATTGCCAGAAAGGAAGGGGATATGGGTATCTCTTTTAACGAATTTCATCATATGGGAATGGAAAGATACGATGGTGGCGAAGAAAGATGGGATTTCGACCATGATGGAGAAATGAGTATCTTCGAGGAAAACTGTAGAAGAGTTCATGACGATATGATGTATGAAATGATGACAGAAAGTAATAATTCAAAAACCCATCACTGGGATGATGACGAAGATCTGGAAGATGATCTGGAGTTCATGAGTCCCGAAGAGCGCAGGGAAGCTCTTGAGGATGCCGGGTATGACGTTGACGACTTCGATGATTTCGGAGACGACTTTGGAGATGGTTTTTGACAAGAGTTGTTTTGACATAGTTGCAGATCCTGAATGAAATGATCCATCCTCTGGATAGTAAGGATTTGTTGCCACAGGGCGTGAGGTCTGGTAGGGGATTTCGTGAGATCAGCCGGGCTACTCCTTTCTAAAAAGTTTGCAAACTGAAGGATTTAGCTTTTTTATGGAGATTTGCGATGGATAAAAGAGAATAAATCATTTTGTCCTTTTTTACAATTTACAGGAGGACAAACAGCTTAGCGATACTGGATTGGATGCAGGAATAAGTAGCAATTAAATGAGGACATTTAGTATATGATAAGCTAATATATATATAGGAGGTGGCGCTATGACAATTAGTAATTTTCTTTCATACCTTCAGCAGCTTTTATAAATGATTGATCCCAAGGACAGGTATTCTGTTGCGTTAGCGAAAAATGCGTTATCAGCTACATGTGAGCTTGCCAAAATATCGGGTAAAGCTGACCCTCAGACGATTAGAGCTATGTGGCGCGCGGAAGAGGAGTTTGAATATCTCGCTGAAAATGCGAAAGACTTTATTGGGGAGCCTGGTGCTTATGAGGAAAATGAAAAGCGCAGGCGCAGACTGATGAATGTAGTATATCCGTCCTGTTGATATGAAGACTGTAATGATTGGTGATCAGGAACTACATATCAAGGACTACTATTGTGCAAATGACGGCGACTACATAAGTAGAGAGGATGGGAAGCTTTGGCTGTATGTCAATCTGACTGATATCTGCAACGGCTCCTGTCCTTTTTGTATAAATCCGGCTGTGGGGCACAGTGCTGGCGTACTTGATCCGAAGAGGTTCAGAGATGTGCTGATTCAGATTCGGGAAAATATATATGGGGTTTCAATTACCGGGGGAGAACCATTTCTTTTCCCCGATCTGATTGATGACGTCATCAGCACTGTCCACGAGGTCTGCGGAAGCAGTGTGGAAAAAGACATTGTGACCAACGGAACTCATTTCAGAGAGGTTATGTCCCGGATTGAGCTAAGGCATTTGGATTCTGTTCATGTCAGCCGTCACATGATAGCTGATCCAGATAACGACAGGATATTTGGTTTTTCCACTGCAGCGTCGGAAGACATTTCTGAAGTCATCCAACAGTTGGAGGACCCTGCTCTGATAGTGCTGAACTGTGTGGTAATGTCAGGTGGTGTGGACGGTGCCCGGGAAATGGCGCATTTTCTTGAATTCGCTGCAGGACTGGGAGTGCGCAACGTCAGTTTCATTGGACTTAGCAGACATAATACATTTTGCAGTGAGCATTATATAGACCCGGGGCAGATAGATCTTTCGCCGGATCCGAGATTCCATATCTGGAACCGTTACTGTGACCACAATTATTGCAGCTGCAGCAGCGGCAGTTTTGATGCAGAAAGCGGAAGCATAAGGTTTTATTTCAGAAGTGTTGGGGCTGAGAAGGCTCCCTACGCAAGGCAGCTGGTATATACTGCGGACAACAGGCTACTTGCAGGCTTTGGAGGAAACGAGATAAGGTTTGGATAATAGATATGAAAAAATACAAGATCGGAATGTACGGCGGTAAGTTCCTTCCCTTTCATAAGGGACACAGATTCTGTGTAGAAACCGCTGCTCTTGAATGTGAGACCGTTTACGTGATCTTGTTCTGGGGCGGTGCTGACGAAGAGAAAATATTAAGAGAACATCCTGAGATCTGGCTCTCAGTGGAGGAACGCACACAGCAGATGTACAGGATCTGTGAAGATGCAGGCAGATATGCCAGGATAGTGCCTTCCCTTATAGATATAACAGGGTTGCGCCTTCCCGACGGCTCAGAGGACTGGGAAGCAGAGACTCCGCTGGTTAGAAATCTCCTTGGTAATCAGCTTGATGCTGTTTACAGCAGCGAAGAGTCCTATGGAGATTACTTCAGTCATGCATATCCGGAAGCGGTCCACCGGCTGGTCGATGTAAAACGGATCCATTATCCCATAAGCGGAACTGAGATCCGGGAAATGGAGAGTGAACAGGACAGAGCAAAATGGATAATCTGAAAAAGAGCTTTAGAGAGCTTAAATGGTATGAATATGTAATGGGTGCGGTGATGATCTTTATCGCAGCCAGGGCCATGGTGCTAGGATTCACCCAGGGGTCGGCCGATGGTAATCCCTCATGGCTTACAGTTATAAACTTTATAAGCGCTGTCTGCGGCGTCATCTGTATCTTTTTTACAGCGAAGGCCAACATCAGCAATTTTGCTTTTGCGACAGTGAACACAGTTGTTTATGCGATCTATCTGGTCTACTGGCATATCTGGGGAACTGCTGCATTGGAGATACTGTTCTACATACCCATGAATTTTGTCTCCTGGTATTTCTGGGCCAAGCATAGAGATCAGGAGATTACACAAAAGACTAAAACAAAGAAGCTTTCAATGTTGCAGAATGCTGTATGCGCTGTGGTTATCGTAGCAGCGGCAGTTGTCTACCACAGTATTCTTGTCAGGATAGGAGGCGAAGTTGCCTGGTTCGATGCGTTTACTCTCAGCATAGGTATTATCGCTACAATACTGGAATTGTTCAGATACAGAGAACAGTATGTGTGGTGGATCATTACGGACATTGTATCGGTAGGCATGTATATTGCCCACTTTGATGCGGTGTATCTCACAAAACGAAGCATCTACCTGATAATGGCGCTTATTGGTCTGTACAACTGGGCAAAGCTGAACAAGGAAAGAAATGCTGCAAATGAGTAAACGAGCCATACCTGCTTGTAGTATCTATCTGTGTAGTAGCTACAGTAGGTACAGTACGATACAACAACTTTTGCTATAAAAACTAAATATCGTTGGTTGCTATCAAACCTACCATTTACTTAATATCATTTAAGTGAATGGTAGGTGATTTTTATGAGACTGAGTAAAAGCGATGCTACTGTTGCAATTGGTCAGAGACTTGAAGAAATCAGAAAAAACCTGGGCTATTCACAGAGAATGATGGCTGAAGAGCTTGATGTGACCGTACAGCAGTACCAAAAGTACATTAGGGGAGAGAATGCATTATCTGCGGACAGGATAAACCATCTGTACCGCAATACGCAGATTGACGTAAGATATTTGATAACTGGTGAGCGGGAAGAAGACAACAAGACTTTTACGTTTGTGTTGTCAACATATGGTGGAAGAAATCGGCAAAGGTTTCTTGACAGTATGTGGGTGTACCTTCAGAAAATAACCGGAATGGATGAAGATGATTGAACCTGATTTGAGAAGAATGAGGATGGTAATTCCTTGTTCTTCTCTTTTTCTATATGTAGGAGGAATCTTATGAGGACAATTGATGCGTATAAGAGAATCTGCTTTATGTGTGAGCGTGCCGGCCTTAATCCGGTTGATGTATACGAGATGACCAAGCTTCTGTTCACGCTGTATCAGGATGCTAAAGTCATTAAGCTACCGGGAACTGCCAAGATTTTGGAGGAGGACGTTAGCAAGCAGAAGCAGAATATTCGCAGGCAGTTTCTGGAAATAGTAAGATCGTTTGCGTCCTCATCAAAGAGCAATGTAAAGGAAGATGCTGAATGGGATAGCATAAAGCCCTTTGTATGGGATACTCTGTCCGTGAGCTGGATAGACGAGAAGATATATCTCATATTGGACCAGCTCGAAGAATTTCCGCCTGATGGAAAGCTCTACAGGAAGATTCTGGAAAAGAACTATCTCCAGAAGGAATATCTGTCAGAACTACAGCTGTTCGAGGAGTTCCATCTAAAGAAGACAGCCTATTATAAGAAGCGAAAAGATGCCATCACTCTCTTTGGTGTCCTTATGTGGAGCCATGCACAGCAGATAGAGGACGAAGAAACCAAGTAAAAACGAGGAAACTGCGAACAAAAAGCGAACAAATTGCGAACAAAAAGAGAACTTAATGCGAACAAAGTCAGTACGCCACTTGTATGGTTTTTTGATAAAATCCATACTAATTCAGGGGATAATTGTGAGCATGGTCTTTAAAAGGAGGAGTATTCAAGAGAGAAAGGGGGTGTGATGAGATAATTAAGGCCAGCAGATTGATGGCGCATGATCTGGCCAAAGAAATATGTGAACAGGAAGGAGTTAGGTACGAAGATACCTATTGTATAGCAAAAGCTCTCTTGAACAGATATGGAAGTGGCCAGGTATTTGCCGCTGAACATTTTTTGGATGAAGATGCTGTTGTTAATCAGAAACAAAGCATCAGAAGACGCTATATCAACATAATGGAAAGCAGGATGAACTGCAAGAAAAAGGAATATCGAGAGTTCATCTGGGATGTTGTACGAGCGCAATGGTTCATGGAAAAAGCCAAAATGGTCCTAGACAGGATTGCGCTGATGGTTGATGGAATCGTAGATGATACGGTCTATGATCCTGCAGAAGATCGTGAAAAGGAAGGAAAACTTCTGAAAACTATTATTGATAAGGCATACTTAAGAGGCAAAAATAACGCAAAGAGCGATGAATCAATATATATAGATCTTGAGATACCAAGAAGTACTTACTTTAAAAAGAAGAAAGATGCAATCGTTTTGTTTGGAATACTCATGCTGAGTTATGCTAAAAAGCGTGAGCGACAGGACATACAATCCGGAATAGTGGATGAAGACAACTGAATAATACTGAATTAAAGCAGGATAAGCCGCACGGATGCGGCTTTTTTGTTTGGTCAATATTTGTCCAAGGTGTTTTATATGATATGGGCATAAGATAGGAATCCGAGATGGGGATTAGGGTTCACCCAACAAGGAGGTCAATGCTATGAAACGATTTATGTTTTGGATTAAGAACTGCGTTATTAGGAACAATAGAGGATGTAGGTGCTTTTGTGTAACGTGCCAGTACTATGGAGCATGCTGCAAGGATGGAAATATGTGAAGGTAACTATCCGGTGATTTGTAGGCTGGATAAATAATTTGAAAAACTTTGTTGACTTGGCCAGTAATTGTCCAATTCATTTTTATACTGTACTTATCCTAGGAAGAAATAAACATTTAGAACTAATTATACACTGGAGGTGAGACTATGTTTGGTTTATTTATGCCAGAGATGAAGACCAGTTATACAAGAAAAGAAGCAATAAGAGCCATAAAGAAATTTGAGAAATCAGGAAAGAAGCATACATTGCATGATTTTGCCAAGCTATACGATGATGATTTCGAAGAAGTATTCAGGGAAGCTGTAGGGGAGATTGGTATTGAAACTTATGCTTTTGATCTGGAAAGGCATATTACCCGCGGAACAGAGTGGGCGGGCAATTTCACGAATGATCTGCAGCGAGATATTTGGGACTTCAAAGTTTACAGCTTGGTGTTATATATGAAGGACAGGGATTTGATGTTGCCTGTTTCTCTGCTTGACAATGAGCTTGTAGACGAACTTAATGTTGCAGCTAAAGACTTTGGATATAAAACTCTTTATAAAAAGCATAATCCATTAAGAGTATGCATAAACCCTTCAAAGAAGGTGAAGCTTAGCAAGCTCGATCTTTCTGAGGAAGAAATAGAACTTATAGAAGTAGCTAAGAAGGAATGCGCAGCATATATCGAAAAATCTGAAAAAATAGACAAAGAGAAGTATGAAGCTGAGCGTGCTGAAGTGGATTACGGCGAGCTACCTCATTGGATGAAGGTGGTACATGAGAAATGTCTGGAGAAATGTGGAGAAGATGACGACTAATTGACTGTATAAACTAGAGCGTCACTTATGGGGACAGGCATGATGCTGGTTCCCTCTTTTGGTTTGCAAGTATAATAATGATTTAATTATTTGTTATCACAATATTAATAAATTTACGTTTTTAAAATGATATACTTTATCCATGGAATTAATGGAATTTTAAGCCTTTTCACTGCTTTTTGGTCAATAATTGTCCAAGCTGTTTCTAAAGTAATATTATGACAAGAAGTGACAGGAAGGATACAAATATGGAAGGCAAAAGTGATCGTGAATTATCTATATACTCCCGGCTTATGAATGGGAGAACAATCAATAAAGCAGAAGAAGCAGATCGCTTTCATGTGTCTGAAAAAAGTATTCAAAGAGATATCGAGAATATAAGAGCATTCTTGGATAAACAGGCGATGACAGATGGTATTCCTAACAATTTGGTTTATGACTACACATCCAAGTGTTACAAGATAGAGCAGGCCGAAAATGTGATGCTCACTAATGATGAGATCTTAGCAACATGCAAGATTTTGCTGTCCAGCAGAGCTTTTTCCAAAAAGGAAATGAACAACATTATTTCAAAACTTATTGATTGTTGTGTGCCAAGGAAGAATCATAAGCTCGTAAACAATCTTATGAAGAATGAGCGCTTTCATTATGTTGAACTCACAAGAAAACCTGATGTACTGGACAAGATGATGGTTTTAGGAAACGCTATTGATTCACACTTTGTGATCAAGTTTTTCTATAAGGGAATCCAGGGAAAAACAGGGCATGATAGAGAAGTGGAACCCTTAGCCATCCTGTTCTCGGAGTACTATTTCTACCTTGCCGGTATTGTGAGAGGCATTGATAAAGAGAAATCTTTTGCTGATCCGCTGGATGTTAATCCGACCATATACCGGATTGACAGAATTCAGGACTTGGAGGTAACAAGTGAACATTTCAGTGCACCGTATAGAAACCGCTTTGAAGAAGGAGAGTATAGGAAGAGAATACAGTTCATGTTCCCTGGGAAGTTAAGGAAGGTTAAATTCGAGTATTCGGGATACTCTGTTGAATCTGTACTAGACAGATTACCAACTGCTCAAATTGTCGGTGGCTCGGCAAGTAGACCTATTATTGAGGCGGAAGTTTTTGGAAATGGAATTGATATGTGGATTAAAAGCCAAGGAGAACAAGTTAGATTGATACAATGATCTAGCTTGTTTGGGACTATATGGTTGAGGTTTTGAGATATGTCTGAGAAGAAAAAATATGCAACTAAAGAAAAAGCAGTAGAAAATGGATGGAAGTTTATGAATAGTTCTGTTGTTGCAGCAACGACAGGACAAACTGTAAATAAGTATGTTGAAGGCGTTAATGAAGCAATTCAACAGCTTACCGATGGCATTAATTCGTATTCTGGTTCAGATCTTGGTGTTGGCCAACTGAAAGGATTTGTCGCAGAGCAATACCATGCAGGGACATTTAATATAAATGCTGCACTAAATGATTCAGCAAACAGAGCTTTTGTCGATGCAAGTAATAAACATGCGTCGGTTGATATATCTACTAATTTTGGAAAAGATTATAGCTTAAAATACTATGGTGATGCGACAGGAAGTGCTAAAAACCAGGCAAAAAACGTTATTCAGGCATACCATGAATACTTATCAAACAGTAAAAGTAGCAACCCGCTTTCGTTTGAAGATTATTTAACAAAGAATGGTTACAACAATGAATCTTCAGAATTGCTTAAATCAGTGTATTATGGGCAAGGAAGAATTATACCAACTGAGCAGTTAGATGGAGCAATAAAGTATTTAGAGCGAGAAATAGCTAAGGAATCTATGAAAGAAGGCTCTAATAGAGCGGCTTTACTCCAAAACTATAAGGAAACATTAGAAAACTTAAGTGATAGGCTTAAGGATGGAAAGGGAATTGAATCTAATCCGCTTAGTAAGGATGAAGCAGAATCAATAGCAGCGCTTTGCAAAGATGGAAAGTTCAAGCCAGAAGATTTTGGATTGGAATTATCAGATTTGATTACGTCTGATTACATAATTAAGCAAGCGGCAAAAGCAGGTATGACAGCTGCAGCACTATCTGTGATTATAAAAACTATTCCGGATATATGTTCAATAATCGATCAATTAGTTAAGGATGGTGAGGTTGACCCAGAAACTTTAAAAAAACTAGGGCTAGATGCGTTAAGTGGTGGTTCGGAAGGCTTTTTTAAAGGCGCCTTAGCTAGTTCTATTACACTATGCTGTAAGGCGGGTAAATTGGGTCCCTTTCTTCAAACAGCAGATGCAAATGTCATAGCAGCAATCACAGTTCTGGCATTTGATACAGCAAAAAATGGTGTTTTAGTGTTGGCTGGAAAAATGTCTAAAGAAGAAATGGCGGAATCTTTCAAAGAAGAATCATTTGTAACTACGAACAATATAGCTTTTGGTACGGTTGGACAAATGCTCATACCGATCCCTGGAATTGGATTTATTATTGGTAGTGTCGTTGGGACAGTTGTGGGTACGACTCTGTATCATAATGGAGATAAATGGGCTAACACATATTATGACAATGCGTGTTATTTCATGTCTTATTATGCGAAATTAGCTGAGATTGATCTCGAAAGGTTTATAGAAGATACTGCCAGATATAAATATATTTCTAGTAGATTAGAATCTGTTGCATCAGAAGATGAAATGAATAGAGCATTAAAAGAAGCGTACGAAGTGCTTCAAATAAAGCTCCCATGGCAGGGGGATTTTGATGAGTTTATGGGCAATAAGGATAATCATTTGGTGTTTGAGTGATGTTTAAATGTGAAAAATGTGGTGCATGTTGTAGAAATCTTAATATGGCAAGTATTTACTCGGATTTAGACAGAGGTGATGGAACATGTAAGTATTTGAAAGGCAATTTGTGTGAGATATATAGCAGTCGGCCGTTGAAGTGTCGAATTGATGAATGCTATGATCTATATTTTTCGAAGGAAATGAGCAAGGATGAATATTATTTATTGAATTATAAAATGTGTAAAGCACTTCAATCAAAAGTAAAGGAGGAATAAATATGCCATTGCCTATTATTTTGGGTGTAGTAGCAGGTGCAGCTGCACTTGGAGGTGTGGGAGCTGGAATTCATGGTGGAGCAAAGATGAAAGAAGCAAATGATACCATGGATGCGGCCAAAGAAATTCAAGAAAAAGCTGTGGAAAAATTTGAAAAGAAAAACACAACCGCAACGAATGTCATGGATTATCTCGGAACCAAGGAACTTAATATCTTAAATAGTTTTGAGGAGTTCTCTGGCTTGATTGAAAAAATTCAAGGACGTCCGGAGTTTAAAGAGATTAATACAAAGGGGGTTCAACTTCCGCAGTATGATGCAGAACAACTTAAAGAGGTTTCTGTTGGAGCGGGCCTTCTCATTGGTGGTTTAGGTGGTGCTGCTGCGGGTACGGCTGGAGGATTTGCTGCAGCTGGAGCAACAACATCTGCTGTTATGGCTTTAGGCACAGCATCTACAGGCACGGCAATAGCATCATTAAGTGGAGCGGCTGCGACAAATGCTACTTTAGCAGCGTTGGGCGGAGGCGCGTTAGGCTCTTCAGCATTAGCTGGAGGAATGGCGCTTGGAACAACGATCTTAGGTGCAACTACGCTAGGCATTGGATTATTGGTCGGAGGCGTCATTTTTAACGTGACCGGCTCAAAGCTTTCAGACAAGGCAGATGAGGCTTATAGGCAAGCTAACAAGACGAAAAAAGAAGTTGATAAAATATGCGCATATTTAACAAAATTGGAGAAACATGGTCGTGAATATACAAAAAGCCTTTCTTCAGTAGAGGCAGCTTATCTAGAAAGACTTAGGAAAATGGATAAGCTTATCAATAAAGAGAACAAGGTTGCATGGGCAGAATATACCTCAGAAGAAAAAACTACTATACAGAATGCAGTTCTTCTAGTGGGGATGTTATTTAAAATGTGTAAAGTGCAGCTTGTACTTAAAGATGAGGGTGGTGACGGGCAGAATACTATTAATGTTAAAGAGATTATGGATACCGAAGCAGAAGCAGAAACATTACTTACACAAGTAGCATGAAAAGGAGAATAAAATATGTTTTTGAATCAATTAAGTTATCAAGAAAAGAAAATGTTTTTGGATCTTAGCGTTCATGTTGCAAAAGCAAATAGTGTGTTAACAATAGAAGAAAAAGAATTGATTAGTCAGTATTGTACTGAAATGCAAATGCCTGCAATAGAGTTATATGAAACAGAGGCGTTTGAGACTGTTACTGACTATTTTGCACTGGCCGACGATAAGGTAAAGAAAATTGTATTATTAGAAATCCTTGGATTGGCGTATGTTGATGGCAAGTATGATGAAGATGAATTACGAGTGGTTAAAGATTTTGTGGAAGCAGTTGGAGTTTCACAAGAAGATTACGATACATTACACCAGGCCATTAATGAGTACTATAAAGTGTGCTGTAAGTTGGCGGAGGTGATTGAATAGTGGTTATTGTGAAATCTGAAAAGCAATTGAAGAATGCTCTTGAAAACGATGAAAAGACTATTACAATACAGGGAGACTTAGCAGATGAAGTTAATAAACTGATTTTTGTTAAGAAAGCTTCCAGAGCTTCATTTTTGGTATCCCCGCTGTTAGCACCGCTTGGAGCCGCAATTGGGGGAAAGAAGGGGCTGGAATATAAAAAACTAATTCAATATGAAGTAAGCAGTTATGAACAGCATGAAGAATTGGTAATTGTTAAAAGAAAAGTTAATCCTGCTTTAATGTAATTGTTTATACTGTGATGAAGTCATTTACCGTCGCAAAATGAAATGCCAGCGACACGCTGCGTCACAAATATCACAAAGTACATCAGATTCGTCACAGGTTGAATAGTTTAATCCGATTTTAGCCATGATATTATTATACGCCAAGAAATGTGAGATGCGAAAAGTACCATACATTTCGAGGCGTATTTCTTTTGCAAAGAATACCACTTTTTCAGAGCTAATGAAATTGGCTTTGTGCACAGAGCATCAGTCTCTGGGGCGACACAGGATCTGTGCGCGTTTGAATTATTGAGAAAGAGTAAGCGTCCAATCCGCCTCCATAGTTGTGTTTTCTGGAATTCTGGATTTAAAATTTCACCTAACGAAAAATAGATTAGATAGTATGCTAAATGCACTTTGTGGAGGTACTTTTTTCTTGCCGCCATTATGAGACTTACATGAGACTATCGTGAGACTCACATGAGACTTATTTGAGACCAAAGCTGGACTGAGATGGGACTTTTTTCTGCATTTTCCGTGCTATCATTTCCTCGTTCAAAAGTAAACATAAGGAAGGAGGAGCAGTATGAAGCAATTATACGGAAGGACTGTCGGGGAACGTATCAGGAGCCTTCGGGAAAGCATGGGCCTAAGTCAGATGGATATTGCCAGGGAGTTCAGGCTCGGTGGGAAGAATACCGTGTCCCACTATGAGAGGGACAACAGGGATGTACCGTTGGATCTGATTCTGGATTATTCCCGGAAGTTCAATGTGTCCACGGACTGGATCCTGAAGGGAGATGATCCCGATGAAGATAGTGCCCGAGAAATGGTCATGGCCTATGAGGGCATCAGATCTGAAAGCGTCAGGAAGATTGCCGTGGATCAGGTAAGGCTATTGGGAGAGCTGTAGGAGTAGCCATATTGTGTACGGTAGTAACCGCATTGTTTCTTGTGGGTCAGTATTTATCAGCTTTAGAATTGTATTGGTGCTAATAAATTCAGATGCTTACTGGGGAACGAGGAGGTATGTGGTTATGGCTGTGTTGAAAAGCATTGTTGATATCTATGGAGTTTCTTCATATGAAAAGCGCATTGATATCATTCTTGATCGTTATGCGATTTTTGAGCATGTGATCAGGAGCTATGAAGCAGGGATTATTCAGGATATATGTGATGAGAGTGCGCGTAACAGAAGAAAGGGTCTGGGCAGCCTGGGAGTGAAGATCCAGACATCAGGCATCATCAATATGCCGCTTAATCAGGTGATCGCCAGGGATGAGATCATAACAGCGATTCAGAACGGAGATTATGACACTGCTCTTAAGTGGACTGAGGATCCTGAAGAGTTTGCGAAGGAATTGGATACCATAATGCTTATGAAAAGAGATTTCCAACTGGTAAAAAGCAGGATTGGCTTTCTCATGCCAAAGGAATACAGACTGTACACAAGATATCTTGAGGGAACTGTGGATCTGTTCGAATTGGCCCGGGAAGAAGATATTTCCTATGAGGCCTGCAAGATGAGAATCTACAGATTAAAAAGCATTGTGAAGATGCACTGCCTGGTAGCGATGCAGAAAAGAAGCAGTCACCACGCAGCAGCATAATATCAAAGAGGAGATTGTTATGAAAGAATATAAGGAAGTTCAGGTATATGACAGAGAGGCAACAAAGAAGATGAAGAGGTACGTCAGATACGCCACAGGTGCGGAGATGTACGATATGTGTCAGAAGACCTTTGAGGAGCTTGCCAAGAAAGCTAACGCAACACATAAGGTAGGAAAAATGGTTCTGGTAAACCCGGATATTATCGATGACTATCTGGAAAAGACCTGCAGAATCATTGATGATTATCTATAAAAAAGCCCTTGCCTTGTTGTCATACAAAAAGTATAATTAACATAGATGCAAGGAGGTGTATGTTTTGCAGAATACGACTAAGCCAAAGAAGAAAATAGGACGTCCGTTTGAGGAAAACCCAAAGGATCATCCTGTGACCATCAGGCTTACAGCTGATGAGTATAGTCGGCTTAGGGAGTATGCCGAGATGCATTCGATGACATTGACACAGGTTATGATGGAAGGAATCAATCTGGTTTATTCCAAATAACCAAAGCAGGGGCTTCTTTCTTTTCCTATTAATAAAGAAGGAGGCTGCGTATGGCAAAGTACAGAAAGGACAAAAAAGGCAGAGTCTTACGCAGGGGCGAGCGCTATCGTGAACAGGATCAGAG
>JAEEGL014600432.1_pt1 | contig 36519 bp, 32 predicted proteins | sample 9134231 | NCBI WGS metagenome assembly JAEEGL01 (sample SAMN16246548, study PRJNA631951) | gut metagenome | biome: gut microbiome; feature: rumen; material: fiber-attached | host: Bos | place: Iran: Karaj | collected 2018-10 | reverse complement strand
TAACACCCGACTGCCGACTCCACCCATCTCCCCCACAGGGTCGGATGGGTATAGGCTTTCTCAAAGGTCATGCCGTCGCTCATCACCGTGAGTAGTGCGTTGTTGAACACCTGCAATTTCGGTATGGAGCGGTATTTCCTTGACTTGTCGACCGCATATTTCTGCAAACCGATAAGCAACTTGCTTTCGCCCAGCACCTCAAGATAGTTGACCAAGGTGGTGGCATTGCCGGCGTCCTGCAACTGGCCGAGCATCTTATTATAGGACAGCTGTTCCGCCGAATAGGCACATCCGAGACGGAACAATTGGTGCATTAGCGCGGGTTTGTAGATATAAGTGGTTTGCAGCACATCCTTCTCAATCGCGGGAGCCACAATCGAATCGCGCATATACCTCCTCCATCTGCCCTCATTGGGCAAATACGCCGCGCTGCCAGGATAACCGCCAAAATAGACATATTGGTTGATGTCGAAGCCAAAGGCCTCGTGCATCTCCTGATACGACCAATGGCTCATGGGCAGTAACTCAAAGCGTCCGGCGAGCGACTCCGTCAGTCCTTTCTTCAACAGCAATCTGGAAGACCCGAGAAGCACGACCTTCATGTTCACATCATTGAACGAGTCGGCATCCCACTCTTTCTTCACCTGTTCGCTCCAGTTGTTGATTTTGTGTATCTCGTCGAAAACAATGAGGAACTCTTGATTTTGGCCAAACCGCATCTGCGCCCGGGCATCCTCCCAACGGGCAGCAATCCATGCGTTGTCATCAGGTGCAACTCCATCGGCATTGAAGAACAGTGACGGGATGGCGATTTCCTTCAGCACCTGTTTCACCATGGTGGTTTTGCCCACCTGCCGAGGACCTGCCACAACCTGAATCGTCCTTCTGGGCTCTGCAATGTTTGAAATCAGACTATCATTTTGTAGCCTTCTGATCATAACTCATTTATTTTTAGGCTGCAAAAGTATAAAAAATCTCCGATTCTTACAGAAAAAATCTTCAAAAGTTCATGAAAAAATCTGCGATTCTTGCTAAAAAAATCTTCAAAAGTTCGTGAAAAAATCTGCGATTTTGACGTCAAACACATCACAAGCAACGGAGTTATTGCGGTTGATGGTGATGATGGAGAGTTTCATAATCAAAGCAAATTGGTCAAATATACTGTGAAGGCATTCCCTAATTAAACAAAACAAAATTCATTCTCTGGCAGAACAGTCCAAATTCCTTGTCTTTTAATCTTCAGCGATTTTGAGAATACGGTCTTCTTTACAATGAATTTTATGTATGTAATCAAAGGTTTGGTAATGTGACTTCTCTTCCATAAGGACTTTTTTCTGCACTTGTCCCAAGCCGCATAATATGGGAATCCGAAGTATCTATAATCCCACGGCTTGATTCCGCCAACATAATGAATAATCGTCGCTTCCTTGTTTTCCGACAAGAGCGTTCTTTGGAATACTTCCGAATAGCTTTTCCAATACTCTTTAGTAAAAAATGCGACCTGAAAATTGTATCTCTCAGGCAATATTTGCATTTTGTCATAAAGCACGCCGTTCACTACGTCCTGATCCATCAATAGCAGTTTGGCCTCATTCTCTCGAATGTACTCAAAGAACGATTCACTTACATGATTCTCACGCCAATACTCCAAATTATAGAGGGCAACTCCCGCATTGATATATGTGCTATGGGACGACAAGCCCAACCTATTACGATTTTTCTCCTCATCGCAATCTGTCACTCCTGCAATCGCTTTTCCAGTCAAATCCACATTCCACAAGGGTTTTATATTGCCCACAACGGCAATATCGCAATCTAAATAGATTACTTTTTGGATTTCTTTTGGAAGCAATTCAGAAGCAAGAAGACGATAATATGTAGGCCTACTCACCCATGAATGATTGTCCACATCCCGCTGGTGGTTGATTGGACATCCCTCCAACAGTTTGTCATCAATTGTCATAATATGCACCTCACACGCATACTTTTGCTCTAGTTTTTTATACTTTTTATAATTTGTGTCAGATAAGCAGCCGTCGACAAAAATAAAAACAGCAAACCCACAATCTCTATTACTTTCCAACAAAGAGGTTAGCATTATTCCACAATATGGTGCGTAGTTATTGTCTGTTGCGCACAAAACATTGATTCTTTCCGAAAACGTATTCATTTAAATGCATTGTTTATTGTTTTCAAAAACCGTCGCTCAGCCACGACATCCCTTTCTAGAGGCTTCGTTTGATAAGGCACAAATTTTTTCAATTTGTCAAACAAATCATCAAACGAATCATACAAATGCACATCTTCCAAGCCTAGAACACTACGTCCTGCGTCGAAATTCACGAACACTGGAATGCCAGCTACCAACATTTCGGGAATACGAGTCAATGCGCCTGTTGTAGGTGGCTGATAAATCAACACGGCATCTGTTTCTTCAAGAATTGTATCCAATTTTTCATCTGGCACCGTTCCATAAAACGAAACGCCAAATTGCTGAGATACATGCAACAATTCTGTTTTATACCCTGCAATGCTCAAATCAAAAGGCAGTGGTTCTTTTGTCGCATAATCAAGCAACACTTGCATTCCATTCCTTGTAGGAGAATTGCTGGCAGAACCAAGTATCAAGAACTTTTTTCGCACATTGGCACTTCTGGTCTCCCTCCGTTGACGAATCAAAAGAAGTCGTGATTCAACTTCTTTCGGAGGAAAATACGGAAGGAAACTTGCATTCACACCCAAAAGACGTAACAGCCATGTTTCTTCTTTTGAAATGGCAAACACATAATCGCAATGCCGTAAATTAAACACTTCTTCACCCAACGCATCAACGTTATGCCGCGCCACCAAGGACTCTAGATTATGAGGCATGCCAACAACAGGACATCCTGTTGCTTTTAAAAGATACAACATGTCACGATCATTGGTGTTTTCCCATAAAAACACGGCATTCTGATGCCAATACTTGTCATAAACAATTGGGATTCTTAGCGCATAATACTTCACCAATCTTATGCGGTTGGACAAAGAACCGACTTTGTTCCTCGGATAGTGTTTCCTAACGAACTTCGTCGCCCGAATAACCCATCGTATCAACTGACGTCTGCTCGTTCCTTTAGGGAGAGTAAACGGATCGTCCACAAAGGAGAGCTCCCCTTCATCCATTAAATTCCTGATTTGGACGCTCCTCTTGCTACCTCCATCACCAAAAGGATTTAACTTGAATTTTGTATTACAGACAACTAGCTTCATTTCGGCAACGATTTAACGCCCCATAACCATAACTGGTAATGGGCATGTCTTTTTCTATGCAATAGATTTATAACAAATCCGTTTTATTTTGATGACTTCCTACGTCAGTTTTTTGTACAATCATACAAATCACTCCATCTCAACCAGTCACAAGTAATCTCCATCCCCTTTTCAACAGAATAGCGTGGCTGGTAGCCCAACACATCCTTATTCTTTTGCACATTGATGGGTGCAAACTGGCTATAGATGGCAATTTCAGACGCTCCTTTCTCCGGCAAGTTTCTCATTACCACATTGCGAGTCAGTCTAAGTAATTTGCGCGGAGCCTTATAACGCCACAAGGCCAATTTAGGTGACGTTGGAGCCAATTCCTCATATTTTTTCATCAACACAACCATACGCTTCCACAAAGCATTCTTGATACTCAAGCGGATCTTCCTGAACATGCCATCCTTAAGTGGGACGGAAGGATAATCGTTCGGCTTTCTCCCGATCACATCCAAATAATGACCATAAAACTCTCGCCAAGTCACCTGCTCGCCATCAGTAGCGATAAACGCCTGTCCATCAGCCTTGGGATTAGTACAGCATTTCAGGCAAAGATCTACAACGTTACCAACATATACTGCATTGCAGATGCCATTTCCATGGTCGACCCAACTAAACCCTCCTTTTTGCATTAAACCTACAACATATATGGTGTACCACATGGAATAGGGCCCCCAAACGTAGGTCGGGCGAATGATTGAGCCGTGTAACCCATACTCGTCCAACAATTCCCAAAAACGTTTCTCAGATTGCAACTTACTCTGAGCGTATGCATCGTTATAGGGTATCAGAGGCGAATCTGCGGTCAAGTCAGGCGGCACCGTCTCGCCATGTACCACCACACTACTCATCTGAACCACGTGCTTGATGCCAGTTCGCTTTGCAGCGGCAAGAATGGATTCCGTAGCCTTGACATTGGTTGCCGCGCCACCTACAATAGCCAGATGGAAAACATAATCGCAGCCTTCCATTGCTTTGGCCATGGCATCCGCATCAAGGATGTTCGCTTGAACGAAGTCTACATCAAAGCGGCTGACGTATGCAGCTTTGCCCCAATTGTGTACCAGCACACGCACCTTGGCGCCTTCATGGAGAATGAGTTGTTCCACAAGGTGGCTTCCAATGAACCCCGTGCCACCTGTAACAAGTACTGACTTCCCTTCAAGACCGCCAATCGGTTGTTTCTCATAAGGTCGAGGCTTTTTCTGCGCATAGCATTGCTCCAGTGTCTCAACCACAGCCAAGCCATCCATAACTGGACACATTAATTGGTCTTTTCCAGACACGGCATCAATAAAATTGCCCAATTGTGACTTGCCGTTTCCTTCAAACGTCATTTCTTTGCCATCCAACACCATTTTTTTCGAATCAAAAACTCCAAGAAAAGCTTTATGTCCGTTACCTTCGACGATGATGGTATTGGATAGTTCTCTCGTACGACTGAGTTTATAGAAGGCCTTGGCTTCACCAAACTGCATATTGATGGTCAAATTGCTTTCCAACCCACCAGCTGCATCATCCTCGTAAACTATCTTGTTGGGCTTGCCGAGGCACCACAGCAGGAAATCAAGTGAATGGATACCATTATCATATAAGGCACCGCCCAAGACGAGATCTTTCTTGAAGCAATACCCTGAAACGGTAGGCCAGTTAGAAGGGAGGCCCTCATTTATCGTTATGCAGGGTGATGGACCGAAAAAACCGTCATGAATCAGTTTTTGCACCTCTTGCCGAGTGGGGAAAAAACGGTAACTATGACATACACCAACTACTAAATGTGAAGGTGCTTCTGCTATAATTGCCTTGGTCTCTTCGGTAGAAGGAGAAAGTGGCTTTTCGCAAAGCACATGATTGTTTGCCGCCAGACAATCCTTCAAAATCCTATTATGGATATGTGGTGGAGTACAAATAACGCAAGCGTCAACTTCTGCAAGCACATCTTTGTAATCACTCACCACATGAAGAAGGCCATGTTTCTTCGTTAGTTTCTCAGCCTGTACGGCATTAGGCTCTGCCAAAACAAGGTTTTCTACCCCCAACAGCCTTTTTGCCATTGGAATATGATTGCAGTCGGCAATGGCGCCGCCACCTATAATTAACAATTTCATATACAATCAATACTTTTATTTTATTTACACACTATAATAGCCTTTATACCATTCGGCAAATCTCCTCAAGCCCTCCCGTAAGGATGTTCGAGGGGCAAAGCTAAAGTCATTTTTCAATCCGCTGACATCGGCAAAAGTGGTCACCACGTCGCCAGCCTGCATGGGTGTCAACTCCAAATGACTCTTGACATCGAATCCTGCAGGCAGCACTTCCGCACGAATCAACTCATCCGCCAGGATGCCCACAAAATCCAACAATTGTTCCGGGTTAGAATTCCCGATATTATACAACGAATGCGGGGCCAATGGCAATCCGTCCCTGCCCGTTTTCACTTCTGGAGCATGACGCATCACACGAATGATCCCCTCAACTATATCATCGACATAGGTGAAATCCCTCATGCAATTCCCATAGTTAAAGATTTGAATCCTCTCGCCTTTCAACAATTTGTTGGTGAAACTGAAATAAGCCATATCGGGCCGACCTGCGGGACCATACACCGTAAAAAACCGAAGCCCTGTAGAAGGTATTCCGTACAACTTGGAATAGGCATGGGCCAGCAATTCGTTCGATTTCTTCGTTGCAGCATACAGCGACACGGGCTCGTCAACCTTATCCTCTACCGAGTATGGCACTTTGGAGTTATTGCCATAAACACTGGAACTGGACGCATACACAAGATGCTTCACGCCTTCTTTCCCATTGTCATAGCTATGGCGACAAGCTTCCAAGATGTTATAAAACCCGATAATATTCGATTCGATGTATGCATCGGGATTCTGAATGGAATAACGAACACCTGCTTGAGCTGCCAAGTTGACTACCACATCAAAATGATACTCCGAAAACAGATGCTCCAACAATGGCTTGTCGGCAAGGTTGCCCTTCACAAACACCCATTTGTTGCATGGATGTTGCTCTGCCGTGTGTCTAATTTGACTTAAACGGTATTCTTTCAAGGCAACATCATAATAGTCGTTCAAACAATCCAACCCCACTACAACAATCCCATCGTCCTCCGACAAAACCCTTTGAGCCAAAAAGCCACCTATAAAACCTGCCGCACCTGTGATCAAAACTGACTTCATCAATTTATCTTTAAAACAATGGTTATTCTTAACTCCGAGCCAAACGGCTCTTACCCCTACCAAACAGGGTCTTATGATCATACCTGACGGCTATCCAAGCTGTCCAAAGATGCATCGCCAAATGAGGGAAAGGATGTTTCAACAACTTGTCAAACCAGTGGGTATAAAAGACTTCCCATCCGCCATGCCAATAAAACATCCTGACATATCTATCTCTCATTTTTTCCCATAGGCTTTTTTCAAGCACCCGTTTATGAGGCTGATGTTTCCCACAATCGAAATGTCCCGCATTGTGCCACGCATTCTCGTTTTCTGCAAGAAAAAACGACTTCTTCACCTCTGGCGTCTTCCATATCGCATACATCAGCGAGAACTGGTCTCTTTTGACTTTCCGTTTTTCGATAGTCCACCACCAAATGTCATCGATTTTTCCAACAGTTTGCGAATGCAGACGAAAGATGATATTGTTTTCGAACAGCCCATCATGGTCCGGGAAGCCCTCAGACCTCAAAAAACGGTACCAATCCAGCACATCGTAGTCATGCACCCAACCCAAGCCGATAATGGCATTCATCTCATCGTATACACAATCCCGTTGATGTTTGATACCAGCCCATTCAACACCTTCTTCGGCCAATGCTATGCACCGGTCATACACATATTGGGATGTGACGCTAATGTTACCATCAATATATAACGATGCTTCATACTCGGACAACAACAATTCAGGGTGTATCTTCGGGTAACGCGACTTCTTTCGCAAATCCTTGCAATCATACCCAATCTCTCGCACCGACCACACCCCTAATTTTGAACTTGTCACCGAATCGGTAAACAAGATGTAGTCGAAACGCGGATCTATCACGTCCGGCTGCCTGACGCTGTCGAAACCACCTGTTATTACAGTATAGACCACAAATCTGTTTGCCATTATCAATATTTATCTCAACTGCGATCTGTGGGCAACACTATCCAACCACCAAAAATGTCGTCCCATTTCTTCGGTTGGAAAGGCATAAACCCTCCCCAATGATAAAATGTCATCTCACCGAAATAAACCCGTCCCTTGACCTCATAAAAATCCACTCTTACATGAGGTATTTCTTTTGACAGGGTCTCTGACAGATTCTTCATTAAATCAAAGTGCACTGGCTTTTCCGGCACAACTTCAGCATTGGGATGACCATTGGTAAAGTCAAGGTGATTATAGTTTTCATCAAAAAAGTCAAACCTTGTTTCCTTCTCTTCGTTTTGTCGTTCCGTCGCCACAAACAAAGCTCGCACCTTCCCATTAAAGCAGAAGAACTTGTAATCATTCACTCCTTCTAGATCCTCCAAAAAAGCCTCCGCCATTACACACGGCTTAACATTCTTATATGGCCATTCTCTCCATTCCAAATAATAGTTCCTCTTCAATGCAGCAGCGAGTTTTTGTTTTGCCGAACACAAATCAAATGTACACTTATCCTTGCAAATCACCACGCTACCGCTGTCATGATTGCATTTCAGCACAAACTTGTCAGGCAACTTGTCCAAATCTATTTCATCAACAGACTCGTATATAGATAAAGTAGGAATCACATATTGCTTACCGATTCTATCAACCACCCATTGCTTGGCAAGATACTTGTCGACCATTGTGGTGTATTCAGGCTTGCGGTCATGCAATTTCAACCACTGTAACTTTTCGTTGAAAGTTTTAGGGCGCGCCAAATCCAACTCATAACCAAATGTTCGTTTCCATAACGATTTTAGGAACCATTTGTCCGACATCCAATTGGGATGCCTCCAAAGCATGTCATACCCTATCTCGTGATATGGGTCTCGCAAATATCTTTTTAGCTTTCTAAACATGAACGCCCCCCCAAAAAAAACAGATGGTTAGTTATATTGTGTTGGTTTTTATAGTTTCAATCCGTAAGTACTTTGCGCATATAACAAAATGCGTTTCCTCTATTCAAATATCTAAACACATAAAGGTTCGAGATAAAATTACGCCTACATAATCTCCAGAATCCATCTTTTGCCTCGGGCGACATTACAGATTCATACTTTTGAAAATATAGAATATCGTATATAACCATGTTTCTAGCAGCCCGCCGAATATCCGCAAGCATTTCATGCTTCAACTTTTGATACACCACACTCACATGTTTTGCGCATACAATGCTCGCATTATACCATTTCAAAGCGCTCCAATCCTTCATGTTTTCGCCTACCAAGGATTGGTTGTTGATACGATGAACATACCAATCTTTCGGCTCAAAAGAGATTCGCTTTGCGGTAACAAAGACATCGATGGCAAACGGTTCATCCTCTCCCATATTAATCGGTGGAGAAACTATCTTGTTGGCTTCCAAAAAGGCGCGACGGTACACCCTTCTCCAAATGGGACAGATAGCACCAAAGTTTGACAGATAATAGCGTGTTATATATTCTTGTCCAGTAACAACATCTGTTGTACGAGGCGGCTCTCCAATAGAGATTGGAAGATTACGCGCCCCAATATAGCCAAACTCCAAAACATCCAATTGCCTGCCTTCACAAATATCGGCAATTTGTTTCAGGCAATTAGGAACTATCTTATCGTCAGAATCCACATGCCAAATATACTTTCCCTTTGCAGCTTTCGCACCTGTATTACGTGCCGAACCCAGGCATAAATTGTGCGGATGGTCAATGATTCGTATGTTGGCATGTTTGGGCAAGTAACTTGACACAATAGCACGACTGCCGTCCGTACTACCATCATTCACACATATCACCTCGTATTCGTCTTCAGACAAATTCTGTTCAAAAACGCTGTCAAGGCATTCTGCAACGTATTGCTCTACGTTATAAAATGGGATTATTATCGAGAATAAAGGCTTTTCTAACATTATTTTATGATATGAGTTCTCCTCAGAACTTTTTTGACATAATATTTATAGCTCTTTTTGGAAGTTGTCCAATCACAATGATAGGTGCCCTCGAAAAAATGCCTGCGATAATGCGTTTCGTGAGTCCCAATCGTCAGACGCTCTTTTCCAGCAATATCACCTGTAAGCAGTCCTCCTATCCTTCGCCCATACTCTTCTGTACGCTCTTTATGGTAAACTTGCTGTTTTGGTGTTAGCCAAGGAGATGAGACATATTTACACCAAAGTTCGTCGTCATTGTCCACTTTCTCAATATATTGCACCAAAGACTCTAAATTGTCGAAATCACTTACATTAATAAATGCATCTGGATCAACATCGTCGACAATATCAGGATTGCCGAAATAGATTGGAACTGTATGAGCCTCAAGCGAAGTCAGGATTTTTTCAGAAGTATAGCCAGGATAAGCGGCATTTTCAGAAGCAATAGAAAACTTAAACTTACTTTTCATTGGTACACAATCTTTTGAATGCCCCTCGTAACCAGTACCAACCTGATTAACATTATTCAAATGACGGCCCAAACTATCCACTTGTTTGTACTTGGAAATCTCATAGAACAATCGATCCCTCATAACATGTGCATTCGGATTTGAATACAAGAAATTGCAGAATCGATTCTTACGCGCAAGTTCAGCCTTCGCTTGTTCCATGGAATGAATTTCATTCTCTCGTACAGAAACAAACCCATTGAACATATCAAAGGGCGACATGATACGAATAAAGCGGTCTCCATACTGCAAATGATCATCAAATCCAACTGCATAATCAAACAGATTCCAATCAGGAGAAATTGCTTCGAACGCAAGCAATATCTTAACCTTAGCAACCTTAAACAACGCACGAAACTGTTCAAAACAATCCCTCTTATAGTATATCCATTCAGAGACAAAGAGAATTTCTGGAGATTCTGCATCCCACACCAAATCATACATGTCGTCAATATGTAAATAACGTAAAAGACTATTTACATCATAAGTAGATGGATGTATGGAATATACCTTTAACATACTATTTCATTCTGATTTAATCCAGCCAACTTCATTCTATGCATTGAAAACCATAAAAGCCCTGATTGATTGAGAATCCGTTTTCCGTAAAGTTCCCCGACACAGACAATCGGATCGGGAATTGAGTATATGCAAATGTTTGCACTTGAGGATGAGTAATATCAATGTTAATTCTATACTCACCATTGGCAATACCCCTCGGCAGCCGAATCACACGGTGCAAATGGAATTTTTCTTCGGAAAAATGCTCATATTCACCAGTGTACAACCCATTAGCATGGCGAGCATAAAGGACTCCGCTTTTATCACGAAAAGTGGTTTCCAAATCCAAGCAGTGTTTTCCATGAATGAAACCTTCAACATCTATCTCAACTGTCTTATTGGGATAAATGAGTTCGCAGTAAGCAGAATTAGAACCATTAACCCTAACAGATGTAATCTCAATCTCATGGTTACGAACTCGAAAAATCCCATCCAATGTTTCACCTTCATCGGCGCCATTGCTGTTCATGATATACCGGTCAATGGTTTCACCAATATTACCAGTATAAGCAATTTGTCCTTTTTCCAACAACATTCCAGTAGTACATAAAGCGCGGACGCTTGCCATGTTATGGCTCACAAACAGCACTGTTCTCCCTTCACCTTGCGAAACATCCTGCATTTTGCCTATGGCTTTTTTTTGGAATTCGGCGTCACCTACAGCCAAAACCTCATCAACTACGAGAATCTCGGGGTCGAGATGTGCGGCCACGGCAAAACCGAGTCGCACCGTCATACCACTACTATAACGCTTCACGGGAGTGTCAATATAACGTTCACATCCCGAAAAATCCACAATCTCATCTAGCTTTCTATCAATTTCCTTTTTCGTCATGCCAAGGATAGTCCCGTTCATGTATATATTCTCTCGGCCTGTTAATTCGGAATGAAAACCCGTGCCCACTTCGAGAAGACTGGCAATACGACCTTTAGCACGAATAAAACCAGTGGTGGGTCCTGTCACTTTGGAGAGCAGTTTCAGCAGCGTACTTTTCCCAGCTCCATTCTTCCCGATGATGCCCACCACATCGCCCTGTTCCACCTTGAAGTCAATATCCTTCAAAGCCCAAACGTATTCGCTATCGGCGGCCTTGGAACGGTCGTTCACTGAACCCACCTTGAGGAAGGGGTCTTCCTTGCCCAAGATGTTCATTTGCCACCATCGTTTGAGATCATTGCTCAAAGTACCACTGGAAACCAATCCCAAACGATAGAGTTTGCTTACATTGTTGAATTCTATTGCTGTTGACATATCTTGTCTTATTTATCTTAACTCACATTTATAATTGTTTCAATTCTTACTTTTCATCCATTTACCCACTCGCAACAAGGGAGAAACCAAGGACAAGGCTATTTGAGATGAAACAGGATGCCTAACCAGAAACATATAACCATAATCACCTTTCCATGTTCCCATCACAGAGAACTCCTCTTGAGTAAAGGCTTGATAAAAACGGCGTCTGTCCGAGAATCCGTACTTCCAAAGCGACTTGATTGCCGACAAATTCCAAGCACAGAAATCCTCGGCCGAGATCATCACATCCTCGTGATTTTCAACAGTTGTTTGTGCCCACGACCACACGCGCAAGCTTTGCTTTGCCCGAAAAACCACAGAATCAACCGATGTTTTACGCGTAGTGCTCATAGGGTTTTCCATATAGTGGTAAATAACCAAAGGCTTATATTGGGTTTTCTCGGCATTGTATGCACAGCGAAGCGTCCAATCGGCATCCTCATAGGGCACCTTCTCAACGAACGCATCCACCCGCCTCACCAGGTCGGTCTTATATATCCCCATCCAAACAACCCCAAAGGCAATCTTGTGGATGTACTCATCTGTAAACAATTCAGGGCCGCTCATCATAGGCGATTCCGTTAACGGCGCATTCCCCCATCTTCTTACTTTCCCATCGTTGTTTTCGCATTCAGCTGCACATAAGAGCAAATCAATCTGTTGTGTGTCCATATAATCCAACAGACCTGCCAAGTCATATTTTGCAATCACGTCATCGGCGTCCACAAAAAGCATATAATCGCCTTTGGCCAGGCCTATCCCAGTGTTTCTGGCGCCCCCCTGCCGTTTGTTCTCATCATGATGAGCCAGAAACAAATTGGGATGATGAGACTGATACTCCTCAATGATCCTTACTGAAGCATCCTTTGAGCAATCGTCAACACATAACACTTCATACTCATGCTCTGGCACGTTGATGGAAAAAACGCTATCTAGACAACGGGCGATGTATTGCTCGACGCCAAAGACCGGGATGATGATAGAAAGCCTAAGATTTGCCATTTAACGGTGCTCTTTATTATTTCCCAATATCTCGTCAACAATATTCTCACAGGCTGTTCTATTATTGGGTGGAAGCAAACATTTTTCCCTGAATTCAATGCGACGTTTTTTCATTTCGTCGACTCCAGCAATAATGTTTTGGATAAACCGTTCAATATCCTTTTCCGTTTTCCCTTTATAGTGCAAGTCAAAAGCCATTTTTGCGTATGGAATCATGTTGTCAGCATGATGTTCGTCTCGTAACAGATACATCACCGGATTACCTGTATAAAGATATTCAACTGTAAACGATCCGCAATCGTGTATCAGAGCATCCGAATACTTGAATAGACCCATGTACTCACCTGCTTCAATATTACTAACCCCATTGCAATCCCATGCATGATAATAAGCATCGGTTTTTTCTTTGCCCCACCGCTCTATTAGCTTCCCATAAAGCAGCGGATGAGGCTTAAAAACAAAATACACTTGATCCTGATACTTATCACGCATTTTTAGTACAAACTCTCCGACATCCAAGAAAGTGGAATAACCAATGCCCGCCCAATGATAATCGCCAATAGTGTGATGTGGGGCATAAATGATTCTTTTTCTGCCATCTTTACACTTCCATACATCTTCAAATCTTTCCTTTGGCAAAGACAAGACATCCATAATAGGCGTACCCGTAACCGCGTAATTCGCCCCTCCTAAATAATGGATTCTCTTCCACTCATCAGCGCAGCTTTGATTGTCAATGAACTGTCGCCAACTCAACAAATTGATTTTTTGGTTAACCACCCAGTTTTCGGTAATTGTACTCAAAAAATAAGGAATGGAAACAACGGGGATTCCGATATTCTTTTCGATTCTGTGCATAAGATGAATCTCACTTTGATAGGGTTTCTGGTGCGTCACCATATCCGCCCCTACCTTCCGTCCGATGGTCTCATTTGGCGACAGCAAGACATATTCGTAACCTTTGTCCTTGCAATAGGTTTCCACCTCTTTTTCAGCGCCCGAACCATAAATATTAGGTGTAATGCACAAGATGGGGTCAAAACGAGGATGAGCCAACATATACTTATACAAAGGCTCCGTTTTCCATTGTGACAAATCCTGAAGCACAAAACAAAAACGTATCGTCTTTTTCTTTCTGACATAAGAGATTCTAAATGACAGAAAGATTTGAAACAACCTATATAAGAGCACTTTAAATATCATCTCAATCGTCTTCGTTGCTATAATCCCCACTTTGATAAAAGATACTATTTACTTAAAGCAATACCCTCCGTTCAATTCGCTCAAACCCAATAAAAATAGCGTTTCTCATGATCTCGAATTCCTATTTATCACATCTAGGATGCTTTTTTCAGAGTTTTATAAATAGGATTAAAAACCCTGATTAAAAAATCTTTAAACACACGCATATAATGTTTCTCATCCGCAATTGACGCAGCATGGTAATACTCCCTAATGCCAATCTCTCTCTCGTTAAAAAGAGTATTAAAATCCTGGAAAAGAGCGCTATAAATCGCTTTTGAATAATGAGTTCCCGTATCTTTATCCAACAATCCCATCCATAATACTTTATTCTTAGCATGAGAGACTCTTAGCTCTTGGCTAATTCGGTTGGGATCAAAACGCAACGCTGTCCATGAACCACCAGACAAATACCGATAAACACTCATAGTATCCGGCATAAAACGGAGTTTACCTCTTAACGTTCCAAGAATTTGCAACGGATAATCTCCAACCATAGCTTTTTTTCTCCATTCTGGCTGATCCTCATCCAACCATTTCCTATACACCAACGAGTTTGTTGCAAGATAAAGCCCCCCGTTTCTAATCACCTCATCCGTAGTGAGATCACAGGAATTCTCATGTTGGCAACCTCCTTTATATAACTTCCCATCTATTTCCCAATCCGCCGTATGGGAACACATACAACAATCAGGATGACCTTCCAAATAATCCACCTGCTTCTGCAATTTCAACGGGTCCGTCCAATAGTCGTCGCCTTCACAAAGCGCAATGTACTTTACATCCTCCCACGAATCAAACAACTCATATTTATATGGGTTTTTATACAAGTTTTGCCTAAGAAGCAGTGTCAGAAAATGACAATTCTTATTCTCCCTATGGCGAGCAAAAGTCCAATAGGCATCCTCCGTCTCCCATTGTTTGTATTCAGTTCCTTCTGAATGATCACATTGCTCATTCAGATAACTTTTGATCACCTCTTGTTCTCCATCACCAGAAGCATCATCCACCACGACGACCAAAAATGGAAACTCCGTCCTTTGCATCACAAAGCCATCCATTGCATTAACAATATAATTGCTTTGATTATATGTCATGCAACGAACGCTTACCAAATAACGGCACTGATTATCCATTTCGACTCAATCAAATGACTAAATAAAAGCGACCCTAGAATAATGCGATTTCCTTTCCGACTCAGGTGGAAGGCTCTCCCAATCCCCATATCTCATTTCAAGGATATGCCTTGCATTATTTGGTCCCCAGAATTCCACTCCATCAAATTGATATCTTTTCAATGGAAAAACATCTTCAATAAATTGACGGCCTATGTCGAAAGGATACGCCAAAATGTATTTATCCGAACCATTTGACTCTCCTGATTCGATTCTACTCTCATAAGACTTCTTCCTTGCCTGATATTCTTCTTCTGAGATGGCATTTCTATCTTTTCTCCTATTGATGTAGGCAAGGGCTTCGTTCAATCTGAATTGAGCAAAGTCTTTCTCTTGTATTCTCTTAATCCGATACAAATCCACGCTCAAGCCATGATGGGAATACAGATTATCCTGATAGTAATAATCACAATACGCCTCGGAATTCAAATCCTTGACATGTGCCCATCCATGAAAATAACGAGGTTCAGACAAACCATCCTCAACAAACATGTTTCGAGGCAATTCTTCCCGAAGCAACTCTATTGCCTCATCATAAGTTTCATCGAACAAGAAAAAGTCAAAATCATCATCCCAGGGAATGAAACCTTTGTGGCGAACAGCGCCTAACAATGTCCCAAATGCAATCTGATATGGGATGTCATGCTTTTCAAGCACGTTTTTAATCTCAACAGCCATTTTTAGCAAACGGCCCTGAACTCTCTTGATGTCAAAACTCGAACTCATAACACTTCTATCATATCAAGACTAAAAACAGGAATACCACATTTTTCAGCCACTTTTCGACGTTCAGCAAAAGAATCATCTATAAATATCGAGTGATTATTGTCAATGCACTTGTACTTTTCATCCTTCTCACCGATGTGAATAATTCTATCAAAAAGTTGCTTGATGCGCATATTCTCCAACAAATCATCCAATGCGCCTAGATTCTGATCATCATGTTTCGACAACAGCGTTATGCGCACACCTTTATTCACACAACCGTACAAAAACTCTATCAACTTAACATTCAGCTTTGTTCTTTCCAAGCAAATGCAATCATCAAAATCCACAAACACTTCATCATAAGACATATCGATTTTGTATCTATTGTCCAGTGCCCGGTCCATTTCAACATCATAATCATTTTCCAATACAGAAACGGGTATGTCAAACGCGTCATATAAACTCATCAACGCAAAATTAACGCCCTTAGCCCTAAAGAGACTTGAGCTTCCTCCAAAACGGCTGGCAACTTCAAGCAAAACCAATTGACCATCCAAATTTCGTTTAACTTGAAAAAACCACGCGCCGCGAAATCGCATAGCATCATTAATCTTCAACGCGAATTCATTAAACTCCCCATCATCTTTAACCGGTTTTGTATTCACACTGATTCCATTCATTACACGGCAGCGTTCCCGAGGCTTCGCCACAAGCAATTCCCCATTTCTATCAGTAAAGCAATCTACGGTATACTCTTTCCCTGGCAAATACTCACAAATGACTGATTCAGGATAATCCCCAAGATGCACCTTTAACTCTTCAATGTTATTCACTTTCCTCGCACCTCTTGAACCATAACCTATATCTGGTTTTACAAAAACAGGGAATTTGTTAACTACGTTAGCGTCTTCATACAAACGAGGTGTTTTCACCACATCACTTAGATGTCTATAAGTCATCGACTTTGACATGCATATTTTCGTTGTTTCGAGACAAGACGAAATCACCTTGCATCCGATAGACGACTCATTAGATTTCAAGACCTCTATTACAGCATCCATTGCAGGATAAACAGCATCTATGGAATGCTCCAATACAATCCGTCGAATTGCATCTATGAAACCATCATCTGTAATGAAAGGGACATTACCAATATAATTCTCGAACACAAACTTTCCATGGTCGTCAACAGAACTAGCGCCAAATAGATTGAAATGAGCGGAATTTTGCACCGACCGATACACTTCCAGCGCAATCTCAGAACCACAAGGAAATACAAGGATGTTTTTTTTCATGCTCTCAAAAGACAATCAACCAACTATGTTCTCAATAACCTTATCAATATCTCTTTCCATCAACCCATGATGCATTGGCAGACAAATCACTTCATCAGCAATACGAGTTGCCACGGGCAGGTTTTCAGGAGAAGCAGATGGCAAACCTTTATAGGTACTGAAGGTGCTGATGAGTGGATAGAAATACCTTCTACCCAAAACACCATGTTCTTTCATCTTGAAATACAATTCATCTCGTGTCATGCCGTATTCTTCGGCATTCACAAAGACGGGAAAATAACTATAATTATGTTTAACCCCTGGCATATCATCAAAGAAACGGATACCCTTCACATTCCTCAAGGCTTCTCGATACCTAATCGCCACTTGATGACGTTTTTCAATGGCTTCGTCAACCAGTTTTAGGTTCAACAAACCCAAAGCTGCCCTTATCTCATCCATTTTGCTGTTGATACCCGGAGCAACCACTTCGGTCTCACCTGCAAAACCGAAGTTTTTCAGATAATCAACCCGCTTCTTCGTCTCTGCATCCTTCACCACCAAAGCGCCGCCCTCTGCCGTGTTATACACTTTTGTGGCATGAAAACTCAAGGTGGACATATCCCCTTGGCTCAATATAGATTTGCCTTCCACTTCTACACCGAATGCATGGGCTGCATCATAAATCACTTTCAGGCCGTATTTATCTGCAATGGCCTGTATACGCTCTGTGTCGCATGGTTTACCGTAGCAATGCACCGGCATAATCGCTGTCGTCCTTGGTGTAATAGCAGCCTCTATCTTGTCTGGATCCACACCACAATTAGTTGGATCAATATCTACAAATACTGGCCTACATCCATTCCACCAAATGGCATGAGTTGTGGCCACAAAACTATAAGGTGTAGTAATAACCTCACCGGTGACATGCAACGCTTGCAAGGCTGTCAACAAAGGTAGAGTGCCATTGGTAAATAGACTGATATAGGGCACCTTCAAGTACTCGCTCAAAGCGGATTCCAAACGCTTGTGAAAATCGCCATTGTTTGTAACTCTTTTGCTATCCCATATTTCCTTTAATAATTCTTGAAACTCATTAAGATCAGGAAGCAAAGGACTAGTAACAAATATATTCTCCGTATTACTCATTCCAGTAGTTCATCAAATTGCATAAACGCAAACGTCTTTACTATTCCAAACCAAAGTCCGATGACGGATTAATACACTTCTCATTTCTTTTGAGGCATTTATCACAATCATATTCTATTCCGCCATTTCTTTCTAATCTTTTTTAGCTTTTTCGATACCAAAAAAGAAAAACCCGCTCCTTCTTTATAAAGATCACGTCTTAGTCTTTTAAGCAGCCTTTCATCCGCACAACCACACGACTTTAGTCTAGACTTAATATCATCGTATCTCCTCCATATTCCTTCTTTGGTAATATAGGCCAATTCTGAATCATAAACTGAACACTTTTTGATTTCACGTCTCATTTTAATCAAAGCATAAAAACTATCCACGTATTTATAATCAAACCCGTGACGCCAACCACCCATAGCACTATTATTACGCATATAATACTTGTATACTGGCTTCTTGACGAATCTCGTTACTCCATTTGATTTGCAAAGATACTGTGCTTCAAACAAAGTGTCTTCTTTAATAGCAATACCAGTATCAAAGAGAATCCTTTCTCGTTGAATAATCTCTTTTCTAAACAAACGCAAACACATCCATCCCAAATATGAATACCCCAAAGCATGACCATGGTACAACGACGAAAGGGATTCCTTCTTTGATAAAATAATGGTTTCCCCTTGGCCATCAATGGATTCAATCAACATCCCATTTTCACCGATCTCCTCAAACCCTCCCATAACAACATCAACATCAGCACTAATACCATCAACGAGAGTCTGCAAGCCATCTGTCATCACCTCGTCATCCGAATCCACAAAAAAAAGCCATTCTCCTCTTGCCTCTTGCAGTCCCAAATTCCTTGCCGAACTCACACCTCCATTTTCCTTGTGAAACACGCGGATTCGATTGTCTTTCTTTACACACTCATCACAAATCACCCCGCTGCCATCCTTACTACCATCGTCAATGAGCAGCAGTTCAAAGTCAGTAAAACTTTGGTTCAATATGCTGTCAAGACATCGGGGCAGATATTGTTCGGTGTTGTAAACTGGTACAATAATACTAATTGTAGGCATAATGAGCGATGCTTTTATCCCATAACAGCCTTTTTCAGAGCCTCTCCGTATGCATGGCCCCATTTTAGGTCCGGCTCCAGATAGTTACCTTCTGCCCATTCATTCCAAGATTTCACAAATAGAAATCTCTTGTCAAAAGGCTTTTTCGAAATATCATCAACTATCTGATTCGTTATTATTCCAAATTGTTCCGGAGTGGAGCCGTAAAGCAATAAACCCTTTTTGCCAGTACGTGGTGTATGATCCCAATTTGGCATCACTGAAGGGATAATTTTTTCATTATCATCCATAGCACACCTGAAAATATCAGGCCTATAAGGTCTCAAGTCTGGTACCACTCTGAATTTTTCATTTTTATAGAAAAACTTTCTGAGAAGTCTATTCCACAATGGCATATCGGTAAAATTAATCCAGGAATTCAAGACATTGACAGCATCAAAGCCTTCTGACAGACGGTCATCAAGAGATTGTTGAACAGCATCCCCATCCAATAGATTCTTTTGATGGGCAATGAAATAAATGCCTTTTAACCCATTTTGTTTAGCCAGTTTATTCCATAGCGAAATAAAATGTTTCATATCTGACAACTCATGAGGTTTGTAGATTATGAAAATCGGCTTACCTTCGCATTGGATATAACGTTTATCTTGGAAGGCAGGTAAAATGGTATAAAAATGGTTTATATAATCCTCGTCACCTGGATAAACCTGCTCAATCAAAGTGTTCCGAGAGCCATCTACCCCAAACCAAAAACCTTGCCACGTCTCATTCGCCCAAGCCAATGCAAACGGAAAGTCTGGTTTCCCACTAGCAAGTACCTCGTTAAAAGGACGTTCCAACAGTCGTTTGCCATTACCGAACCAATAGTGCCAATATACGAACCCCTCAATGCCATATTCACGAGCCAATTGTGCTTGCGCTTCGCGGGTTTCTGGCACTCTCAAATCGTAGTAGCCCAGATCTGCTGGCACACGAGGTTGATAATGTCCAGGAAAAAGAGGCTTCGCCTTTCCAACATTCGTCCATTCCGTAAAACCTTTTCCCCACCATTCATCGTTTTCTGGAATGGGATGGAATTGGGGAAGATAATAGGCAAGCACTCTTGCTTTCGGTTGCTTCAATTCCTTTTCCATTTATTTATTAAATGACTATAATACCATTTCGCTCAACTTTCTTTCCAAATACGACTTCCATGCTCTAGCAGACTTTTCATTATATTGGCAATACGACCTGAATAGATATTTCTTCCCCCTCAAACCGAATAAAATAAATGCTACCAGTCTTAAAGCAAAACATGGATTTCTTTTAACAAAAGGCTGTTTTAACAATTGCCTATACGGCCATTTATCCTTTTTAAAAAAATCAAAAAAGACCACTATATAAGACTTTAGAAAAAAATCATAATTATTACCAAATGCATTTTGTATCGATGACACTTCTTTACCAATCAAGTACAAATGACTTTCATAATGCTCCTTTTTGAATACCTTTTTTGAAACCGAATCAGGCAAGTGCCTATAAAAATAATCAATTTTAGTATCTGATGCAAATTCATGACGCAATCCTTTACATAGTGCCTGGATATTAAAGTCAGAATCCTGCATAGACAAAAGCTGTTCGTCCCAGACCAATCCTTTTTCAACAAGGCTTTTCCTTCTATAAATATTTGTACACACAACGATGGACAAAGTTCGCCAATTCAACAAAGACAAAAGCGTTTCCTGGCAACCTTTAATGCCAAAGCCCCAGCGTAGATTATCATACGGCTCATCTTGAAATGCTTTTGCCGGAAACGAGAGAAAATCCACATCTGCAAGATCCTCCATCATTCGGACTCTTTGCTCGAAACAATATGGGGCTATGAGGTCGTCTGCATCCAAAAAAATCACATATTTTGCCCCTTCGGTCATGTTGAAACCAATATTCCTACACGTTGGGGCTCCTTTAGGTTCTCTGTCTCTCTTATAATAGTTGATTCGTTGGTCTTTAATAGCGTATGCCTTAATTATCTCTCCTGTCCCATCAGTGCAACCATCATCTATAAGAAAAACTTTCCAATCAGTAAAGGTTTGGCCAATCAGGCAATCCAACATCGCCCCAATATAGGATTCGCAATTCCAACATGGAATCACAACTGCTAAAGAATAATCATACGACATCTCCATAACAACACCTGCAAACCCTCACTATTCGGCAGGACCGAACTTCAAATCGCAATACATCTCATCAGATAAAACCCTTCCTTCCGATTTCAATTTCTTGAAATGTTCAATATCCCTATATTTAAATACCTTCGCCGGATTTCCACCTGCTATAGCACATGGGGGGATCTCTCCATGCACAACCGCTCCAGCCTGAATAATCGCTCCTTCTCCTATATGGGTTCCCGGCAATATCGTAACTCTTCGTCCAAGCCAAACATAGTCTTCTATTACCACTTCTTTATAGCTAAACCCTATTCCATAAGGAATCATTTCTCCCGTATTATAATCATGGGTTTGTGTTATAATCATGCATCCTATGCCAGAATGGAAATAGTTTCCAATAGTGACGGTTCCTCCTCCATCTATATGCATACCATTAAAGCAAACATAATCGCCCAAACTCGTATGAGCATTCACCCAAGAAGGGCTGCCGCAGTAAAAATTCTTCCCGATGCTCTTTGCCGTTCTCAATATTTGACCGCCATAATACAATGTATACAATTTTTTTGTCAGAAGGAATTTTCTTCTTTCTCTATCTTTCTTCGGGGAAAACCGGATCACAAAATTTATAATCCTATTCAAAAATCTATCGCCACGAGGGGGATATTCGCACCCTTTTCGATATAGTAATCTTTTGAAGAATCTTTTAACAAAACGCATCATTAAAAACTATTATCGACTCTCAACAATTCGTTCAAATCCTTATAAACCCTATAACCCGAAGACTTCTCCTTATCCAAAATGGCATTTGCAATCGAGGACCTCTTCTCTCTCAAATAATCATTTCTCCTGACAACCAATTCATTAAAAATAGAAAACAATTCATCTTTATTATGAACATTATAAAAGCACTCGGATAACATTTCACCCAACTTATCCAACCGACAAGAATCTTCATTAATTAATCGAACCAATGGTTTATGAGAAGGAAGGTATTCTGCCAAAAAAGATCCACAATCAGTTATCATCATATCCGATGTCTTAAACAAATCAAAATAATCGCCAGAATCATAAATCATACCGACATCATTCCACGATTCATAATAATCATTCATTTCCTCTTCATTCATCAATCCTGATTTTAAAATAGATTGCCTTAACATAGGATGAGGTTTAAACACCCATACCGTTTCGGGAAAATTAGCCAATTCTCGTACAATCTGATATGTTTTGGGAAAAGTCGAGAATCGAAATGCATCATTAAAAGAGTGATGAGGAGCATACACTATCTTAAACTTTTCTATAGATTTCCAATATTTCTCTGGTTCCAAAGTCTTTTCTTCGCAATATACATCCAATTTTGGATAACCCACCGTCACACAATTCTTTGAATTTCTTTTATTATAACTTTCAAAACGTTCCTTTGTAATATCAGAAACCACATAGTATCTGAATAAAAGACGATGGAAAGATTGCAAATACTCTTTATTATAGTTTGATAGTTGGAATGCGTAAGGACAATAACAAGTTATTGCATTCTTGGAAACAATTAAAGGGTCATCTATGCCGGGCACTTCGGCAAGTTGCAAATAAAAAAAGATGTCTGGTTTGAACGTCGCTATTTCAAGATATTCCCCATCCACGTACCCATATTCCACTTTATAGTTTCTCTCTTTATAAAAGTCAAATTGTTCTTTAAGAGACATCCTTGTATGGTCTTTGCCCTTATGCACCCACCATCTTGGCACTACAACAACCAATGGGTCAAAAAAAGGACTCTTTTCAAACTCTCTATATAATGAATCATACGACCATTTCTGAGGCTCATTGGTGTAGAACACAACCCTTAACTTCTCAGTTTTTATCTTTCTTCGTAGTCTCCGTAATACTCGTGAGTAATTAAGCGAAACTCTTCGCTCAAGCAGAATTTGGGACACCTTCGGACTCTTCTTCTTCAGGATTCTCAACACTCTTCTAGGATGGATATACTTCATATTCCAATCATTAAACGCACAGCGCACGTGATTGTCTCATCGACCTCATACGACCACACTTGCCTAATTTTGTCGCTTTTCTTACTTTGTTGATTCCTCTGTACAACATGTTTCGAGTATACTCCCAATACGAAGGCAAAAGCCAATAAGGCAGATGCAATATCGGGTGACCGACATAGCGTTCCATATATTTGTTGATACACAAATAAAACGGGCCTCTCCAAGGACGGGTCAAGTGCGCCTTGACCGAGTGATGGGCTTCAACATAGGTAACATTCAAATCAGCATACTCATTAATCATCAATTGATGAAAATTCAAATAATTCGCCTTATTGACAATTGTCACCTGTGTCCCAGGTTTGCAAAAAAGACTCAAATGTGCAACGGAACCCTCTGTCGCTGCAAAACAATCGCAGTTCTGAACCATTTGAATCTGTTCCAATATTGAATAATCTTCAGGTTCAACAACAGCATATCCTTTCTTCCTAAACACCCGTTCTATCACTTCTTCCCCGAATTCTTTCTTGGATACTTTGGGGAATTTTGACCTTGAGAAATAAAGCTTTTCATGTCTCAGAACACCCAATGGCACATTTGCCTTTATTTGGTTTATCGCCATTTCATATTCGGCACAATACTTTCTCCCGTATTCGCATGCAGTTATACTATTGTCAGGAATACAGACCCTATCGAATCTGACCACCTCTGTTATCCGTCTTGCTTTTGAGACATCGTATCCTGCCAATTTGAAAATATCCACCACAAATGCAGGAAGCGGAAGATTCTGACTCGTTGTGTATACTAGTTCCCATCCGTTTGCTTCTAATTCTTTACATTCACTCGTACCGAGAAACCATAATTTTTGTAAATCATCCGTAAATGAGTGCCCAAAAACCGTCACTATGCAACCCAGGTATACAACGTTCTTACATTCACGGGTTGCACAATCCAATTGATAATACGCTTCATTTTCTTTCCACTCCCAACATACAGAGTTTTTTACCACCTTACCCGATCCATCAATAACACAACCAATGCTTTCCTCCCATGAATGGAATGGGGCCACGAAAGCATTTTCATAAATCTTATGCCCCAACTTCTTCTCAAACCGATGAGACTTAAGTGTTGCAGGTTCAATAATGCTCCTTAATTTGGGCGATATGCAGTCAAAATTGTAGGTCATTATTCATCAGAGCATGATTGGAGACAACTTTTGCTGACCATTACACCGTATCCATAAAGCTCTTCTGCACCTTGTTGAAAATCAGGATGCCAAGGAAGAGTACGACAAGCATAAAAACAAAACTATACGCCAACCAACCCCAACCGATGAACTGTCCAGCACCCAAAGCACCATGCTTGAAAGTCTCGATGACTGGTGTCACTGGATTGATGCACATAATGGTAGCCAAATCCAAACCCAACACTTTTTTCCCAGCCACCTGGCTTAAAGGATAGACGATTGGCGTGGCATACATCCACAACGACACAAAGAAGGAGAACAGGATTTGTAAGTCGCGGTACTTGGTCGTCATGGACGAAATGATAATGCCGAAACCCAAAGCCAAACCTGCCATCATCACAACAAGCAATGGGAAAAGCAGCAAATACCAATTGGGGCTCGGTGCCTGTCCAACAATGACGTAATAGAGGTAAACTATGACAAACAGTCCTAATTGGATGCCAAAGCGTACCAGGTTGCTGATGACACTCGACAAGGGCATGATCATTCTAGGGAAATACACCTTGCCAAAAATGCCTGCGTTGGACACAAAAGTATTGGATGTCTTGCCCAAACAGTCGGAGAAATATTGCCACATGGCCACACCGCCCAAATAGAACAAGGGCTGAGGTATGCCGTCGGTGGGGATTCCAGCAATACCGCCGAACACAACCATGTACATGATGACCGTCAAAGCAGGCTGAATAAGCCACCACAAAGGTCCCAATACCGTTTGCTTGTATTGCACCGTGATGGTACGCTTCACAAACAATGTCAACAAGTCTCGGTAATCCCATATTTCTTTCAGATTCACCTCAAAAAGCTTGTTCCGAGGCTTGATAATGGTAGTCCAGTTTTCGTTTTCAGTTGATTGACTCATTTCAAAAAAGTGTAAAGCTTCGCTCCTTGACTCCCATCAAGAAAGCATAAATATTTGTAAATAAACCAATTACTCCAAACCCAGGAGAATGGTGTTTTTGTCGTATTCAGGCTATAGTAAACCTAAATTTACAATCTGCAAAAATAAGGATTATTTTTTGATTAAAACAAGAAAAAAATGCAACATTTTTCTTATCCTTTACTTGGAGCGTTTCCCCTTGAAAACAATATTGCCGACAATCTTCCAGAAATATTTCCAGTCGGTGCGGAAGGGACGCTTCAAATAGGCCTCGAGATAACGACGCTCGCTGTCTTGGATCTCATCCAAAGTCTCGGGCATGTCAACATAAAACGGAGGCAACAGCCCTGGTTTGGTCTTGATCCTAAGCTGCTGCAAATCCTCGGTGTAGAGATTGAAGTATTGTTGGCTCAAAGGACGCACACCCACCAGTTTCATCTGCCCTTTAAAGATATTGATGAACATGGGCAATTCGTCGAGCCAGGTCTTGCGCAAAAACCTGCCCCACTCCGTCACGCGATAGTCGTCGCTGAACTTGCCGCCCACATCCAAGTCATTGTTTTCATAGATATAGGTCTGCAAATACTCGGAATAGGCATACATCGTCCTGAACTTGAAGACATTGAACTTCTTGCCGTCCTTCCCTATCCTCCTCAGCCTGATAAACATACCATAGGTATGCTGTTCTTTGCTGGGTTCACGCTTTTTCTGTGCAATCACACAATAACGGTCGTGGATGTACCGCTCACTGGCCACGTCGAAACCGCAATAATACAGCCTACCCAACACTTCGGGACGAGGGAACACCTTTCTCACCTTTTTCGTGCAAAAATAGTAGAAACGGCGCGTCAGACCGATTTTCGGGCACACCCTATGCCACAGAAAATCGAAAAAATACACAATGTAAGCAACAAACCTGGGATATTTGCTAAAGATTTGGGCACGATGCTTTTGGGACGTATCGAAGCCACACACAAAATAACCATCTTGCTTTAGCTTGGCATTGGCGCTACGGAGGTAACGGTTCAGGTAACGTATGGCATTCAGATGGTCCTCGGCAAGAATCACCTCCGCCTCGCCATCGGGCCCTGCCCACGACTTATCGGCATAGTCGTTGAGCCAAGCCGAACGCTCGGGGCCACGAGGGGTCTCGGCCACGGCAATCAACTCGCGAAGTTGCTCGGGAGCATTGTCAAACTCAAACCTCGGGGCATGTTGGGTCTCGGTCACGGCAAGGTATTCCATCACCTCGTCGTAGTTGTCGCGAGCAACCAACTCATTGAAAAACGACTTAACCCCCATGCCTAACAAGGTTTTATTTCTTCAAATATTTACGAACGGCATCGCAAATCATATCCTGATCCGCCTCCGAGAGGTAGGGATGGATGGGCAAGGAAATAACCGTGTCGGCCAACTGGTCGGCAACCGGGCAACGGTTCTCATCAAGGCTCAAAGACTTGAACGCCGTCTGGCGGTGCATCGGGATGGGATAATAGATGGCCGTCGGTATGTCGAGCGCCTTCAAGGCAGCCTGCAAACCTGCCCTCACCTCCTTGTTCTCCACCTGCAACGTGTATTGCGCCCAACTGGAATAGAAGTCCTCGGGGACAATGGGGGTCTTCACCACGTCCCGCAGCTTCTCGGTATAGCGTGCCGCCACCTTGTTGACGTCGACCAGCTCATATTCCTTGAAGGCCTTCAACTTGACCAACAAAATGGCTGCCTGAACGCTGTCCATACGCGAGTTCATACCGATGCGCACATTATCGTAACGGTCGCTGCCCTTGCCGTGGATGTGATAGGAATCCATGAGGGCAGCCCATTCGTCGTTGTCGGTGAACACCGCACCACCGTCGCCATAACAACCCACAGGCTTCGCCGGGAAGAACGAGGTCGTGGAGATGTCGCCAAAAGTGCAGGCCTTCTGGTCGCCAATGCGGCCGCCAAAGCCTTGGGCACCGTCTTCGAGAACGTAAAGTCTGTATTTATCAGCCACTTGGCGGATAGCCTCGAAATTGGCCGGCAAACCGAACAAGTCAACGGCGATGATGACGCGAGGCGTAAGTTTGCCAGCTTTCACTGTCTGCTCAATCTTGCGTTCAAGATCCGCCACATCCATGTTGAAGGTATCTTTGTCGACATCAACGAAGACGGGCGTCGCCCCTTGCATGGCAATGACCTCGGCAGATGCAAAGAAAGTGAAGCTGGGCACAAACACGGCATCGCCGGGTTTAACATCCCATGCTTTCAAGGCCAACAAAAGGGCATCGGTGCCGCTGTTGCAGGCGATACAATGCTTCACACCAACATAGTCGGCAAAAGCCGTTTCCATCTCCTTAATCTTCGGTCCCATCACATAGGCCGACGAGGCGACCACGTCGAGGATGGCTTTGTCCATTTCGTCCTTTAAGACGTTATATTGGGTTTTTAAATCTCTGAATTGCATCTTTATCAGTTGTCAGTTGTTCAGTTATTCAGTTGTTCAGTTCATTCAGCATTCTTTCCAAATTCCCATTATTCACCACGTATTTCCTACCGCAATCGCATTGCAGGGAGGCATCGAGGCGTTGGCCGCATTCGCACACCCAGCCTATCTGACGAGCAGGCACCCCAGCCATCAAGGCGTAAGGCTTCACGTCCTTGGTTACCACGGCGCCAGCGGCGATGAGGGCGCTCTTGCCCACCGTATGGCCGCAAACCACAGTGCAGTTGGCACCCAAAGAGGCACCTTCGCATATCTTGGTCTTGGCGTAGACGCCATGTACAGGGAAATGGGCACGAGGCGTGGTCACGTTGGTGAACACGCAGCTCGGACCGCAGAACACATTGTCCTCAATCTCAACGCCTTCGTATATGGAGACGTTGTTCTGCACGCGGACGCCATTGCCAATCTTGACATTATTGCCCACATTCACATTCTGTCCAAACGAGCAGTTTTCGCCGATCACGGCACCCTTCTGGATATGGCAGAAATGCCAGATCTTGGTTCCCTTGCCAATGCTTACATTCTCGTCGACGTAACTGCTCTCGTGTATGTAATAGTCGTTCATATAATTATCAAATTCTAGTCAGCCCATCGAACCTTCGACGAGCTCAAGTTTAAAGGCTCAGCGACCTTTATTCCCAACCTGAGGCCAGCACATCGGCGATATGGATCACCTTGATGGGAAGGCCTTCCTTCTCAATGTATGCCCGTTGGTGCATCAGGCAGGTCATGTCGGTCGAGACGATGTATTCGGCGCCCGTGTTCATGGCATTCTTCACTTTGTGGCTCGCCATGCCCATGGCCAAGGTCTCTTGGTTCACTTGCATGGAGAAATCCGCTCCACAACACATGTCGGTCTGCTTCATCTCCACCAATTCCAATCCTCTAACCTTCGAGAGCAGCTGACGGGCTTCCTTGCCGAGACCCAAGCCTCGCAAGGCACTGCAGCTGTCGTGGAAGGTCACCTTATAGGGAAACTCAGCCCCGAAGTCGTCGAAATGCACCTTGTTGACCAAAAAATCGGTCAGCTCGTAGACGTTAGCCACCATCCGCTTGAAGTTCAAGTGGTTGGACGTGTTAAAAAACAACTCGGGATAACGCTTCTTGATGTAATGCACACAGGCGGCAGAGGGTGCCACCACGGGACCGCTGTATGAAAAGTCGTTGAGGAACTTGTCGCCCAAATCTTTCGCATCTTCCACAAACCCTGCGTTATAGGCAAAACGTCCGCAACAAGTCTGCTCGGGATTGTATTCCACCTCCACGCCCGTGCGTTCCAACACCTTCATGGTGTGCGCGGCTACGGTGGGGAAAAACTGGTCTATAATGCAAGGTACAAACAGCTCAACTTTCATAACACTAGTGCGCAAAATTCCGTGCAAAAGTACGGAATTTCCAAATAGGACACCTATTTAATCGTAAAATAGTGCGTTTTTTTATCACAGTGCCTGTAAAAAAGAGCAGTCTGACCAGAAACCAGGGTAGGATTTCTCCACCACTTCGGGGTAGTCGAACGAGATTGGTCCGTAAAGGAGCGCCAAGGGGGCCAATGCCATGACAATGCGGTGGTCGTTGTGGGCGCAAAATTGCAGAGGACGACTACCCAATTTCGACAATTCGGCTTGCATCGCCCCCACCCTATCCGACTCTTTCAAAGCCAAGTTGTCCAAGCCCGTAAAACTGGCATCAACATTCAATCCTGCACAAGTGGCAGCCATGGTCGGATACAAGTCGGGATGCGCAGCAAAATCGAAGCAAACAGGGTGTCTCTCAAAAGGGATTTTTCGCAGGACAATGGCATCTTTCTCAACAAAAGTGCCCACTCCCAATTGCCTCATCCAATCCACGATGACCACATCACCTTGTAAGCTAGAGGTCCCTGAGCCCTGAGCCTGTCGAAGGGTCGAAGGGCCAGCCAATCCATACAATCTAATCTCACACTCCTCACTCAATGCTGCCATTTCGTACCAATACGAGGCAGCACTCCAATCTCCTCCAACCACAAAACTGTTTGATTGATAAGGTTTTGGCTTGACAAAAATCTTTCTACCATTTCTTTCCACCTCTGCCCCGAAGTGCCGCATCATGGCCAAAGACATTTCGAGGTAAGGCAAAGAAGTAAGTTCGCCAATGAGGTCCATTTCAAGACCTTTAGGCCACATCGGGGCAGCCAAAAGCATGGACGATGCGAATTGGCTGCTTTGGTACATTTCTATTTGGACTTTTCCGCCCAAAATCGCTTTTCCTATGATTTGCAAAGGCAGATATCCTTCTTTTTCAACAAATTGAATATCAGCCCCTAATTCCCGCAAAGACTTCACAAGCGGCAGAATTGGGCGTTGCTTCATGCGTTCCGTGCCGGTCAGGATCCACTCGCCTTCATGACAAGCCATGTAGGTGGTCATAAAACGGGCAGCTGTGCCACAGTCAGCGATGTCGATTATCGATGCTCCAGATTGTGTTTTACGAAGGGCTTTTGCCAAAACCCTGGTGTCATTAGAATCCGAAAGATTCTGAAAATCAGGCGCAAAACCACCATACGCAGCAATCATCAAGGCGCGGTTGCTCTCGCTCTTGCTAGCGGGTAAAGTGATGTCGCATTTCAGTTCCATCAGTTCGTCACCTTGATTATGTAATGCAAAGCTGCTTTCACCCATTCCTCCTCAACATCCACATCCCAAACGGGCTTTTCAACCGCCTCAAGCAGCACAAATTGCGGCTTCTCACCTTTGTTTTTCTTGTCGTAAGCAAGATAACCTAAAACCGGTTCTATATCGGCTTCCGAAAGTGTAATATCGGTTTCCGATAGTAACATAGGCAACTTTTTCTCATAGTCTTTCAAGACTTGTTCATCAAGGCCACATTGTTTGATGGAAAGCCATAAAGCCGCTTCCATGCCCAAAGCTACGGCTTCCCCATGAAGTAATGGATGCGCTGTCGTAAGACAATGGCTTTCGATGGCATGTCCTAGTGTATGTCCAAAGTTCAATATCTTGCGCAGACCTTTTTCCGTCGGGTCTTTTGCCACAATGACTCGCTTGATTTCACCACAACGAACTATATGTTGCTGATAATTCTCTAAATTGACATTCAGCAAGTTGGCATCAGTGACAAAACCATATTTCAGCATTTCGGACAAACCGGAAAGCAGTTCCCTTTGTGGTAAAGTAATCAAGAAATCAGGCTTGACCAACACTGCTTCTGCCTCGGCAAATGTGCCGATTTGGTTCTTTCCGCCGCCAAAATCGATGCCAGTCTTCCCACCTATCGCCGCATCCACCATGGCAAGAAGTGTAGTTGGAATATTGATGAACTTGATACCACGCTTGTAAGTCGAAGCCGCGAAGCCGCCCATGTCGGTAATCACGCCTCCTCCAAGGTTAATTAACAAGGCGTTGCGGTCGGCGTGATGCTTCATCAAGGTTTTCCAAATGCGCTGGACGGTTTGCAGGTTTTTGTTCTGTTCGCCCGCTTTGATGACAATATCAATTGCCGAATCACAATGCAGCCAATGGGCCACTTCGGGTAGCCAAAATGGGGCTACGTTTTCATCGGTCAGGATGAAGACTTTTGAAGCATCAGCTATGGTTTGTTTCAGTTTATCGTTCATGCTTCAATCAGTTCGCATTGAATCTCACGTTCATCATCCGTTTCGCCATGCTGAATCTCCACGCGGATGTACTTTTCGGGCAGCAAGGGTTCAATCATTTCGGGCCACTCGATAAGACAGAGGTTACCACTGTCGAAATAGTTCTCGAAACCAATGTCGTAGGCCTCTTCTAGTTTCTTAATGCGATAAAAATCAAAGTGATAGACTGATTCACCTTCCCCTGTGACATACTCATTGACAATGGCGAAAGTCGGGCTGTTCACCTCATCTGTGACGCCCATTTTGTGGCATAAATTCTTGATTAGCGTTGTCTTGCCCGCGCCCATTGCGCCATAAAACGCGATGATGTCGGCTTCGTCACGCATAGAAAGCAGGTATTCGGAGACCTCGCTTAAGGCATCCACATTGCTTATTTTGAATTGTTTATCCTTCATGGTAAACGTTTTTCGCCGCAAAGATAATACTTTTTTAGAGATTCCCTTCGGGAATGGAAGACGGTTTGTTTTGTAAAACGCGGCGGCTTGTGGAGTCTACGCATAGTTAGACCTACTTGCCGCCGCTGGAAACGTATAACAAACACTCCATTCCCGAAGGGAATCCCCTTACTTCGCTGTGAGATGCGTCACCGGGATCAGCATTTCGTTCATTGAAATGCCGCCGTGCTGGAAAGTGTTGCGGTAATAACTGACGTAATAGTTGTAGTTGTTCGGGTAAGCGAAGAAGTCACTCTCGCCGGCAAACACAAACGTCGTGCTGAGGTTGGCCTTGGGCAGGAAGATCTTCTCCGGGTCTTTCACCTCAAAGACTTCCTTCGGGTTGTATTTCAAGTTCTTACCATACTTGTATCGCAGGTTGGTGTTCACCTCACGATCGCCCAAGATGCGGACGGGTTTTTCGACGTATGTGGAACCGTGGTCGGTGGTGATGATCATGTCACAGCCTTTCTCGGCGATGAAGCGCATCATGTCGAAAAGGCTGGAATGCTCGAACCATGAGTACATCAGCGAACGGTAGGCTTCCTCGTCAGAGGCCAACTCGCGGATGATTTCCATCTCCGTACGCGCATGCGAAAGCATATCGACGAAGTTGTAAACGATGACATTCAGCTTGTTATGCATCAGGTTCGACATCTGGTCGTAAAGCTTCTTGCCGGCATCCAGGTTCAACACCTTATTATAAGAGTACTTGATGTTCTTGCCGTAACGTTTCAGTTGCTCACCCAAAAGCTCGCCCTCAAATTGGTTCTTGGTACCTTCCTCGTCCTCGTCGACCCACCATTTCGGATAGCGACGGCGGATTTCAAGGGGCATCAGTCCGGCAAAGAGGGAATTGCGGGCATATTGCGTCGTGGTGGGCAGGATGCTGTAATAGATGTCGTCGGCCTCCACGCGGAAGTAGGTCTCAATTAGCGGCTGGATGGCCTTCCATTGGTCGTAGCGAAGGTTGTCGATGACGATGAGGAACAAAGGTTTGTCGTTTTCATCTAGGCGGGGAAGCACCTTGTCGCGCACCACGGTATGCGACATGACTGGTTTCTCGGACTTGCCTTGAATCCAGTCTACATAATTGCGTTCGATATAGCGTGTGAACTGCGTGTTGGCCTCCTGCTTCTGGTCGGCAAGGATACCCTTGATGCCTTCATCTGTCGACTTCTGCAGTTCCAGCTCCCAGCGAACCAAGTTCTTATAGAGGTCAACCCACTCGTCGAAGTTGAGGTTGTTGTTGAGATCCATGCTGATTTTGCGGAACTCCTGCTGGTAACCCATCGTCGACTTCTCGTCGCGGAGTTTCTTGTTTTCAAGGTTGCGTTTCAGCGAAAGCAGGATCTGGTTGGGGTTAACAGGTTTGATAAGGTAATCCGCTATATTTGAGCCAATTGCGTCTTCCATGATGCGTTCCTCTTCGCTCTTGGTAATCATCACCACAGGGAGGTTTGGATATTCGCGTTTGATGACTTCAAGGGCCTCAATGCCCGAAATGCCAGGCATCTGTTCGTCAAGGAATACAATATCAAAATGACGTTGGCGCACGAGGTCGATGGCATCGGAACCGTTGTTGGCCGTAACTACCTCATAACCTTTTTGTTCCAAAAACATGATATGGGGCTTCAGGAGATCTATCTCGTCGTCAGCCCAAAGGATTGTCGTTTTGTCCATAGATTAAGTGTTTATATGGAGGAAACGCAAAAATAGGAGTTTTGTTTTAATGGGATGAATTTTTTTAAAACGCTTTCAGAAAGTATAGATTCCATGCCATCGCACATTCCTTAGCAGGAATGACATACTTTCTGAAAGCTGAACAAACGAAAAAAGCATTACCTTTGCGGCAAAATTAGCGGCACATGGCAAGCGCATCCAACAAAAAGAAAATCTTCAACGACCCGATTTACGGCTTCGTCAGCATTCCTGACGAGTTGCATTTCGACATCATAGAGCACCCTTATTTCCAACGCCTTAGGCGCATCAAGCAGGTCAGCCTGACCAATTTGGTGTATCCTGGGGCCAACCACACGCGCTTTTCCCATAGTCTCGGCACCATGCACCTGATGCGGCGTGCCATTCAATTGCTACGCGGCAAGGGCTACGACATCACCGACGATGAATTGGAGGCTGCCTCTGTGGCCATCCTTCTCCACGACAGCGGCCATGGCCCGTTTTCCCACACCTTGGAGAACAGCATCGTACAAGGCATCTCGCACGAAGATCTTTCGTTGATGGTGATGCAGAAGTTCAACGAAATCCATGACGGTCGCTTGGACAAAGCCATCCAGATGTTCAAGGGAGAATACGAAAAAGGCTTTCTTACCAAACTCATTTCCAGTCAGTTGGATGTCGACCGCATCGACTACTTGAAGCGCGACAGTTTCTTCACTGGCGTAGCCGAAGGCAGCGTCAATGCCGAGCGACTGTTGGAGATGATGGAAGTCGTCGGCAACGGGTTGGCCATCGAAGCCAAAGGCATCTATTCCGTGGAGAGTTTCATCGTGGCGCGACGCATCATGTATTGGCAAGTGTATATGCACAAAGCCGTGCTGAGTGCCGAATATATGCTGCGCAACATTTTGAGACGCGCCAAGATGCTCAGCCAGGAACGAGACTTGTTTGCCACCCCCGCTCTGTCGTTCTTCCTCAAAAGCCAAAAGCCCTTTGAGAGCGGCGACCCCAACGCGGTTTTGGACAAGTTTTGCCGGCTAGACGACTACGACGTGATGACCGCCGTGAAAGCCTGGTGCGACGACGAGGACCGCGTGCTCTCCGAGCTTTGCCGACGTCTGACAGACAGGCATTTGTTCAAAATCGAGATGCGCGAAGGTGAATTTGACCCGAACTATATCGAGGACATACGGAACAAGATTGCGAAGTATTACGGATGGAGCAAAGAAGAAGCTGATTTCGCCTTACTGCAAGGCGTTTCTTCGAACCACGCCTATCATCCCAAGAAATCGGCCATTAACATACTCTACAAAGACGGCACGATGAAGGACATCAGTGAGGCCTCCGACCAGCTGAACATCTCGGTGCTCTCACAACCGGTAGTGAAGTATTTTATTTGCTATCCGAAGGAATTGGAACTATAAACGCCGCAGGCATAGATCCCAAACCAGCGCACATGCCAGCGTTGGGATGACATGCCTGCTGACATGCCTGCTTAGAACCTCTGATTCATCGCTTTGGCTCTCTTTTTCGAATCCTCCATCACCTCCAAAGCTTGCTGTTGCAAGAAACACTCTTCGTCCGTCTCTGGTTCAAGCGTGATGCCGTGGGGTCTGGAGTGGTGGTTTTCGTCAAGATAGGAGAAAGTGGCGAAGCCGTCGGCGGCGATTTTTTCAGGCTCGCGACTTCGGTACATCTTTGTGTAGACTGTTAAGGTGCTGCGACCCACAGAGATGACCTTGCTCTCAAAAGTGACGATGTCGCCCGCGAAAATCGGGAACTTGAAGTCGATGCCATGGAGCACTAAAAGCACGGTATCCTTAGTATCAACATATTGTGCAACAGCAAAATAGGAACTCTCTAAGAACCACTCCGAGCAACGGCCTGCGAAGAAGGTTTGGTGGTGGTTGAGGTCTGCGAGTTTGATCAGTCTTTGGGAATAGGTTGCTTTCATATTTTAGTTGTTCAGTTATTCAGTTGACTATGGCTGATAGCTTATGGCCTATGGCATTGCCAATACGTTGTGGCAGCCATCGGCTATAAGCTATAGGCCATTGTTGATTTCAATTTTCAGTCCATCGTATGCCAGCATCATGCCTTCAGGAAGTTCACGATTGACATCGGCGGCAAGGCCCATGCTGTGGCTGCAATGCGTGAACCATATCTTTTTGGCTCCTACCCTTCGGGAAATCTCAATCGCCTCGTCCAAGGTAAGATGTGAATAGTGTTTTTTCTTTTGCAACGCCTCAATAATCAGGTATTCAACTCCTTGCAACTTCTCGATGGCCTCTTCCGAAATCTCGCTCAAATCGGTGACGTAGGCGAAATTGCCGATACGGAAGGCATAGCATGTCAAGGTATAATGTTTCAGTTTGATAGGAATGAAATGCAAGTCACCAATGTCGAAAGGTGTCTCATCAAGGCGGTGGATGTCGTAAGTGGGCGCGCCAGGATAAGGATGCTCGTCGAAGGCGTAGGAATACTCGCGTTTGATTTCCGGCAAGGCCGTGTCGTCAACATAAAGCGTCATCGGCTTTTGCTGCCTGAAAATGAAGGGACGCAAATCATCCAGCCCACCTATGTGGTCCTTGTGTTCGTGCGTAATGAGTACCGCATCGAGTTTGGTGACGTTCTC
>JAEEGL013939391.1_pt1 | contig 36521 bp, 26 predicted proteins | sample 9134231 | NCBI WGS metagenome assembly JAEEGL01 (sample SAMN16246548, study PRJNA631951) | gut metagenome | biome: gut microbiome; feature: rumen; material: fiber-attached | host: Bos | place: Iran: Karaj | collected 2018-10 | reverse complement strand
GCTAACAGCTCGAAGGAAGTAGAGCAGGTCATGCTTGCCGCCAACAACGGGGAGTAGTGTATCGGTATCATCACCCGGCTGCACACCTTCTCGCCCGCCAAGATGTGGATCAAGGGCCTGCAGGCGCTGAAGAAGCCCATGCTGCACTTCCACACCCAGTACAACGCCGAGATTCCCTGGGCAACGATGGATATGGACTTCATGAACCTGAACCAGTCGGCTCACGGTGACATTGAGTTTGGTCATATCTGCACCCGCATGCGTGTACCACGCAAGGTGGTCTGCGGCTACTGGAAGGACGAGAACGCCCAGAAGCAGATAGCCGTCTGGGCTCGCGTAGCAGCCGGTGTGGCCGATGCCCATAACGTGCGTTGCCTCATGTTCGGTATGAATATGAACAATGTGGCTGTGACCGACGGTGACCGCGTTGAGTTCGAGCAGCGTCTGGGCTATCATGTGGACTATTATCCCGTGAGCTCGCTGATGGAGTACTTCAAGAAGGTGACTGACGCTGAGGCTGATGCTCTGGTTGAGGAGTACAAGAAGCTTTATACCATCAAGATTGATGAGAGCGGTGAGGAAGTCTACTGGCAGAAGGTAAAGAACGCCGCAAAGGCTGAGATTGCCCTGCGCCGTGTGCTGAAGGATGAGGGCGCTACCGCCTTCACCACCAACTTCGACGACTTGGGTGATGCCGACATCGATGCTCCCGACTTTTGCGGCTTCGACCAGATTCCCGGTCTGGCTTCGCAGCGCCTGATGGAAGAGGGCTACGGCTTCGGTGCTGAGGGTGACTGGAAGACAGCCTGCCTCTATCGCACGCTTTGGGTCATCCAGCAGGGTATGCCTATTGGCTGCTCGTTCCTTGAGGACTACACGCTCAACTTCGCTGGCGATCGTTCGTCTTGCCTGCAGAGCCACATGCTGGAGGTGTGCCCGCTCATCGCTGTGGACAAACCCAAGCTTGAGGTTCACTTCCTGGGTATCGGCATTCGCAAGCAGCAGACCGCCCGTCTGGTGTTTACCTCTAAGGTGGGTCGTGGCATCAAGGCCACCGTTGTTGACCTGGGCAACCGCTTCCGCCTCATCTCTCAGGAGGTTGAGTGCATCGAGCCGAAGCCTATGCCCAACCTGCCTGTGGCTAGTGCCCTGTGGGTTCCACAGCCTACGTTTGAGATTGGTGCAGGTGCCTGGATTCTGGCTGGTGGTACTCACCACAGTGCTTTCTCCTACGACATCACTGAAGAGTACTGGGAGGACTTTGCCGAGATGCTGGGCATCGAGTATGTACGCATCAACAAGGACACGAAGACCAGCGAGTTCAAGCAGACGCTGCAGAACAACGAGATGTACTACATGCTCTCGAAGGCTCTGCGCTGATTCTTGCGACTACAAGATTGATTATTTTGGAGCGTCCGACAACCTCGGATGCTCCTTTTCTGTTGGTTCCCCCTTGTTCTATTGTCAAATGGGCAGTGTCATCACGAAACGGGAGCCGCCTATGTAGGCTGTGTCGAGCCTGATGTCGCCGCCTATGCGACGTGCCAGCGAACGGGCAACGGTCAGACCTATGCCCGTGCCGTCGTAGTACTCATCGAGCTGAACAAACTCGTCGAATATTCGTTCGGCTTCTCTGTGGGGGATGCCTATGCCTGTGTCCTCTACTGAGAAGAACATGCGTCCTGACGAGACTGTCAACCGTAGTAGGGCTCTCTGGTTTCGTTCGGTGTTTTTTTTCGCTTTCAGTGCCTCTGCGGGGGCTGTAAACTTGCGGGCGTTGTCGAGCAGTAATGAAAGGGCGCGGACAGCGGCCTGCTGGTTGGTCTGAAGAAGGACGGTCTCGGCTTCTGCTGATACAATCATGTCAAACGCCAAGTGGTCGGCACTGGTGATGCTCGATTCGCTGACGGCCTCTGCTGCAATCAGTTCTGCTAGAACATTGTCCTTTCGCTCAATGACTGCGTGGTTCCTGGCTTCCGAGAGTTCCAGCATCTTGTTGACCAGGCTGGTGATGCGGTTGGTGTTTTCCGTTATCTTATGGTTAATGTCGTGCAGGGTGGCATCGTCTAAATAGATGCCTGGTGTCGTGAGCAGTTGGGTGAAGCCTGACAGGATATTGAGTGGCGTGCGTATCTCATGTGAAATCTGCTGTATGAAGTCGCTCTTCATCCGCAACGATTCCTCAGCACGCCTGTTGGCCTCTTCCAGTTCGAGGTAGGCGGCTTTCAGTCTTACGGCAGCCCGATGACGGGAATAGAGGAAGAGAGCGATGAATACTATCGCTGTCAATAGCAGAGTCAGGACGGTTATTGTTCTCATTGTCAGGTCAGGCTGATATTTGTTGGCAAAGATACAAAATTTATTTGATACAGGGTGTGTAGTTTGAAAAAAAAGTTGTATCTTTGCCATCGATTATGGTACAAACAGACAATTATTATTGGTATGGGATAGCAGCGGCGGTCTATCTTGTGACCTGCTGGGTGTTTTCCGCTGTCAGGACGGGTCACAACTGTGGTGTCCCGCACGAACGTCGGGAGTATATCTGGCCTGACCGTAAGATGCAGATTCTGATTTATCTTACGGGTACTGTGGTGCTGCCCTATGTGCTGAATCCCCAGAGTGAGCCAGCGTGGCTGCTGATGAAGTCCTACTTCCCCTGCACCTATTATTTCTTCTGTGGCTCGTTGTTGTTCTGCTTTTTCGGTTCGGTGAAGCAGTGGGCCAGTTGGAAGCCTGTTGTGCGCATAGCGGCTTTTATCACCTTGGTGGCCATCATACCGTTTATTGTCCACGCTTGGTGGCCTGATGGTGTGCTCGGTGCGGGCTTCGTGAGTGTGTGGAACAAGGTGGTGCTTGCGGTCAGCCTTCTCATGATGGCCTATTCGGCTGTGGCTATGTGGCAGGTATGGCTGTGGATGAGGACGGCTCGTGCCGTGAGCTATTCCAATCCCGATGACTTTCCCACTGAGTATGCCCACCGTGTGTGGATTGTGCCCATATTGCTTACCCCCCTGCTGTGGCCAGCCTACCTCACCGACTCGCGCGACGTAATGGCTGTGCTGTGTGTGCCGCTGGCTGTGTTCAATATCCTGCTGCTTCTCAACGTTCTGCCCGTCTGGCGGCGGTCAATCATCCTATCCGAAATCGTTGACGAAGATATGGACCCCTCGTTCGATGAGAACGACGAACTGGCTGATGAGCGTACCGACAGGATTGCTGCCGAGATAGAACAGTTTGTAAGCACTGAAGCTGCCTATCTGGACTCCCACCTAAAGCTGGAGCAGGTGGTCGAACGCTGCAATTTCAGCCGTGTCTGTGTCTCGCGTGTGTTTACCGAGCGCTTTGGGGGATTCTCCGACTATGTCAACGGTCTGCGTCTGGACTATTTCGACCATTACAAGATACAGCATCCCAATTCCACCGATGAGGCCGCAGCCGAAGCAAGCGGTTTTGCCTCTCTCAAGGCATACACCAAAGCCCGTGAACGTCTGTCGCAGCGACAGGACACCGTGAAGTGACATTTTATTAACAAAAAACATAACCCTAAAACTAACGAAAACAATGACAGCAAAACAAACCATTGAGGCTGGAAAAGCCATCTTGGGAATCGAGTTTGGTTCTACACGTATCAAGGCCGTGCTTATCGACCAGGACAACAAGCCCATCGCACAGGGCAGCCACGAGTGGGAAAACCAGTTTGTCGACGGACTCTGGACCTACAGCACCGAAGCCATCTGGTACGGTCTGCAGGACTGCTATGCCGAGTTGCGCAAAGACGTGGTGAAGCACTACGACTGCGAGATTGAGTCGCTGGCCGCCATCGGCTTCTCGGCCATGATGCACGGCTATATGGCCTTCAACAAGGAACAGCAGATTCTGGTGCCTTTCCGCACCTGGCGCAACACCAACACGGGACGTGCCGCTGCTGAGCTTTCCGAGCTGTTCAACTACAACATACCCCTGCGCTGGAGCATCTCCCATCTGTATCAGTGCATTCTTGACAATGAGGAGCATGTGGCTGACATCAAGTATCTGACCACGTTGGCAGGCTATGTCCACTGGCAGGTTACTGGCCAGTTCGTGCTGGGTGTGGGCGATGCCTCGGGCATGATTCCCGTTGACCCCGCCACGAAGACCTACGATGCTGAGATGGTGCGCAAGTTCGACGAACTCATCGCTCCGCGTGGCTTCTCGTGGAAGTTGCTCGACATCCTGCCCAAGAGCCTCAATGCTGGTGAGAATGCTGGCTTCCTTATGCCCGAGGGTGCCAAGCGTCTCGATGTGAGCGGCCATCTGAAGGCTGGCATCCCCGTGTGTCCTCCCGAGGGTGACGCAGGCACAGGCATGGTGGCTACCAACGCCGTGAAGCAGCGCACGGGCAACGTCTCGGCAGGCACCTCGTCGTTCTCAATGATTGTGCTCGAGAAGCCGCTGTCCAAGCCATACGAGATGATTGATATGGTGACCACGCCCGACGGCAGCCTCGTGGCTATGGTTCACTGCAACAACTGCACCAGCGACATCAACGCATGGGTGGGACTGTTCAAGGAGTACCAGAAGCTGCTGGGTGTGCCCGTCGACATGAACGAGCTCTATGGCAAGCTGTTCAACAAGGCCCTTGAGGGTGATGCCGATTGTGGCGGTCTGATGGCCTATAACTATGTGTCCGGTGAGCCTGTTACGGGTCTCAGCGAGGGCCGTCCCATGTTTGTGCGCTCGGCCAACGACAAGTTCAACCTGGCTAACTTCATGCGTGCCCATCTCTACGGAGCCATTGGCGTGCTGAAGATTGGCAACGACATCCTGTTCAAGGACGAGATGATACGCGTTGACCGCATTACTGGTCACGGCGGCTACTTCAAGACGCCTGGTGTGGGTCAGCGCATGCTGGCTGCTGCACTCAACAGCCCCATCTCGGTAATGGAGACCGCAGGCGAGGGTGGTGCCTGGGGCATTGCCCTGTTAGCTGGCTATGTGGTGAACAATCCCAACAAGCTCTCCCTGGCCGACTATCTGGAAACGGTGGTCTTCGCAGGCAACACGGGTGTATCCATTGCTCCTTCGGCCGACGACGTTGCCGGATTTGAGCGTTACATTGAGAACTACAAGCGCGGTTTGGCCATTGAGCAGGCAGCTGTAGACAACAAGAAGTAAAGAAAAACGGTGAATCGTGGTCATTTGGTCATTTGTCATTTTCGATTTCGGGAACGCGGTCATTTGCTCACTATAATAAGAATATTATTCTTATTTTTAGTGGCCGATTTTGACATTCCGTTTTCGATTTTGACAAATGACCAAATGACCAAATGACCGCGAAATGAGAAATGAGTGCATCTACGTGGCTGTTAGTTACGACTACGGCTCACGTAGATGCATCGGTGTTGGTGGGAGGTGGTAAATTCCTATCATCTTTTAAAACTTCGTAATAATCACCTTGTTTGTTTGGATAATTCGGAGAGAAAGCGTACTTTTGCATGAAAATGAAGAAATGACTATGCTGAAAGGAAAGAAAATAGTACTGGGCATCACGGGGTCGATAGCGGCCTACAAGGCATGTTACATCATTCGCGGACTGGTGAAGGCTGGTGCCGAGGTGCAGGTGGTCATCACCCCTGCTGGCAAGGAGTTCATCACCCCCATAACCCTGTCAGCACTGACACAGAAGCCTGTTGTGAGTGAATTCTTCTCACAAAGGGACGGCACGTGGAACAGCCACGTGAAGCTGGGTCTCTGGGCCGATGCCATGCTGATAGCACCCTGTACGGCATCGACGCTGGGGAAGATGGCCAACGGCGTGGCCGACAACATGCTCATTACTACCTATCTGTCGATGAAGGCACCCGTGTTCATCGCCCCAGCTATGGATCTCGACATGTATGCCCATCCCTCTACGCAGCAGAACATGGAGCGTCTGCGCTCCTTCGGTAACCATATTATTGAGCCGCAGAGCGGATTCCTGGCCAGCGGACTGGAAGGCAAGGGACGCATGGAGGACCCGGAACGCATCGTGGCTTTCCTTGACAACTATTTCGAGCCGAAGGACTTGGCTGGCAAAAAGGTGATGATTACCGCTGGCCCTACGTATGAGAAGATTGACCCCGTGCGGTTCATCGGCAACTACAGCAGTGGCAAGATGGGATTTGCGCTGGCCGAAGAGTGTGCCCGCCGTGGTGTTGAGGTTACACTGATAGCAGGCCCCGTCAGCCAACAGCTGACGTCTTTTCCTTTTCCACAGGAAGGGACTGAGAGTGGGTGTGTACACCGTATTGACGTGGAGAGTGCCCAGCAGATGTACGACGCTGCTGTCGAAGCTTTCCCTCGTCAGGATGCTGCCATCCTCTGTGCGGCTGTAGCCGACTTCCGTCCTGAGACGGTGGCTGGGCAGAAAATCAAGCGGGTGGGGCAGACGATGGACATTCACCTCGTGCCCAATCCCGACATTGCCAAGACTTTGGGCAACATGAAGCAGCAGGGGCAGGTGCTTATTGGCTTTGCACTTGAGACCAACGACGAGGAGCGGAACGCGCTACTGAAGCTGGAGAAGAAGAACCTTGACTTCATCGTGCTGAACAGCCTGCGCAATGAAGGCACCTGCTTCAAGAGCGACGAGAACCAGATTTCTATCATCTCGCGTCAGGGAAAAAAGGACTATGCAAAGAAAACGAAAGTCGAGGTGGCACGCGACATCATTGACGAAATGAGTGAAAAGGTAAAAAAGTAAAAGGATAAAAATGTAGAAATGATGAGAATGAATATGGTCATGAGAACGGTAACGGAGCTGGTAAAAAGGGCTTTGCTTTTTTATCTTCTTACCCTTTTGCCTTTAAGCGCTGCCGCACAGGAGCTGAACGCGAAGGTGGTGATTAACCGCAGTCAGATTCAGGGCACCGACGAGTCGGTGTTTGAGAACCTGCAGCAGACGATGGAACATTTCATCAACGAAAGACAGTGGACTCCCTTGCAGTTTAAGGAGAACGAGCGCATTAACTGTACGTTCAACATCACAGTGACGAAGTACGACCAAAGCGAGAACCTCTTCACCTGCACCGCACTGATCCAGGCCAACCGCCCTGTGTACAACTCGGCCTATACCACCACTTTGTATAATAACAGGGACAAGAACTTCGACTTCACCTTCCTGCAGTTCGACCAGCTGAACTTCATGGAGGAATCTATCGACAACCAACTGGTGGCCCTTTGTGCCTATTATGCCTTTCTCATCATAGGTCTAGATCTCGACACCTTCTCACCAATGGGCGGTACCGACGTGCTGCAGCGCTGCATGTATCTGGTTAACAATGCCCAGCACCTGAACTATCCAGGATGGAAGTCATTCGAAGACTCGCGCAACCGCTTTGCCATTCTCAACGATTATCTTGACGAGGCCATGAGACCGTTCCGCCAGATGCAGTATGATTACTACCGCAAGGGTCTCGACGAGATGGCCAACAATGTGGAGCGTGGGCGCACCAATGTCACCACAGCCCTGGAGGAGGGACTGAAGAAGGCACATGAGGCCAAGCCACTGAGCCTGCTGCCCCAGATTTGGACAGACTATAAGAAGGACGAGCTGGCCAATATCTATAAGGGTAAGGGTACACAAAAAGAAAAGGAGTCGGTCTACGACATCCTTTTCGGTATCAACGCCTCGCAGAGCCAGGTGTGGGATAAGATTAAACAGTAGTAAGTCAGGAGTTGACGTACCACTGGAACAGTTTGGCAACGCCTTCCTTTATTTCAACCTGGTGGTGCCAGCCCAGCGAGTGAAGCTTTGCGACATCGATGAGCTTGCGGGGAGTGCCGTCGGGCTTGCTGGCATCGAACTCTACGGTGCCTTCGAAACCTACGGCTTTCACCACCAGCTCTGACAGTTCACGGATGGTGAGCTCCTTGCCTGTGCCTACGTTGATGTGGCAGTTGCGAATCTCGCCCAGTGAGGGGATGGCACCGCCACGGCCTGCCGAGTGGTTGCGGTCAACAATGCCGTCGGCACGCGTGCCAAAGTGTACGCTGGAATATTTTTCGATGCCGATGATGTCAGCGAAACTTACATTCAGCAGCACGTGGACTGAGGCGTCGGCCATATCCTCACTCCAGAGGAATTCACGGAGCGGAGTGCCCGTGCCCCAGAGCACCACGCGGTTGTCGTAGATGCCGTACTTGGCCAGCACGTTCAGGATGTCATCCTTCGACGCACCACCGTCAACACCCTCAACGGGGCGCTTATAGAGGCCGGCCGCTATCTTCTCCCACTGGCCGTCGTGTATAAGCTTGGCCAGATAGACCTTACGCATCATGGCGGGCATGACGTGGGAGTTCTCCAGATGGAAGTTGTCGTTAGGACCGTAGAGGTTGGTGGGCATCACGGCAATGTAGTCAGTGCCATACTGCAGGTTGTAGCTCTCGCACATCTTCAGTCCGGCAATCTTGGCGATGGCATATTCCTCGTTGGTGTACTCCAGGGGCGAGGTGAGCAGGCAGTCTTCCTTCATGGGCTGCGGAGCGTTCTTGGGATAGATGCAGGTGGAACCGAGGAAGAGCAGTTTCTGAACACCGTGGGCGTAGGCTTCGCTGATGACATTGCACTGAATCTTCATGTTCTGCATGATGAAGTCGGCTCGATAGAGCGAGTTGGCCATGATGCCGCCCACGAAGGCGGCTGCCAGCACAACCGCATCGGGCCGCTCCTGATCGAAGAACTGGCGTACGGCCACCTGGTCGGTCAGGTCGAGCTCACTGTGGCTGCGGCCTACGAGGTTGTGGTAGCCGCGCTGCTGCAGGTTGTTCCAAATGGCAGAGCCTACGAGTCCGCGGTGGCCTGCCACGTATATCTTACTTTCTTTGTTCAGCATGATCCATCTGCGCCTTTAAGAATAGTTTCTTGACAAACTTCATGTCGTGCTGAACCATAATTTTGACAAGGTCTTCAAACGAGGTCTTGCGTGGGTTCCAGCCCAGTTTCTCCTTTGCTTTGGCGGGGTTGCCCAGCAGTTGTTCCACCTCGGCAGGACGGAAATATTTGGGGTCAACCTCAACGAGCGGCTTGCCTGTTTTCTTGTCGATGCCCTTCTCGTTGATACCTTCGCCCTGCCACTCCAGTTCGATGCCCACCTCGCGGAAGGCCAGCGTGCAGAACTCACGCACGGTGTGATATTCTCCAGTGGCGATGACAAAGTCGTCGGCCTGAGGCTGCTGTAGGATGAGCCACATGCACTCCACGTAGTCACGGGCATAGCCCCAGTCGCGCAGGGCGTTGAGGTTGCCCAGATAGAGCTTGTCCTGATAGCCCTGGGCAATGCGGGCGGCGGCAAGGGTAATCTTGCGGGTAACGAAGGTCTCACCGCGACGCTCGCTCTCGTGGTTGAAGAGGATGCCGTTGCAGCAGAACATGTTGTAGCTCTCACGGTAATTCTTCATAATCCAGAAACCGTAGAGCTTGGCCACAGCGTATGGCGAACGGGGATAGAACGGTGTGGTCTCGCTCTGTGGAACCTCCTGTACAAGGCCGAACAGCTCTGAAGTAGAAGCCTGGTAGATGCGACAGGTGTCGGCCAGACCGCAGATGCGTACTGCCTCCAGCAGTCGCAGCACACCATTTGCATCAGTATCAGCTGTGTACTCGGGCACTTCAAACGACACCTTCACGTGGCTCTGTGCAGCCAGGTTGTAGATTTCGGTGGGGCGAACTTCGCCGATGACGCGAATGAGTGACGATGAATCGGTCATGTCGGCCCAGTGCAGGTTGACCAAGCGTTTCTTCTTCATGTCGCGCACCCACTCGTCGAGGTACAGATGCTCGATGCGGGCGGTATTGAACGACGAGGAACGGCGCAGAAGGCCGTGGACTTCATATCCTTTCTCAATTAGGAACTCGGCCAGATAGCTTCCGTCCTGTCCTGTGATGCCTGTGATAAGGGCAATGTTTCTTTTTTCCATTTATATTATTTAGTTTTCTCCACTGAATTGCTTGATACGTTGTTCTTCCGACAGCTTGCAGATGAGCAGGGTGTCGTTGTTTTCGGCCACGATGTAGCCATCAAGACCCTGTATGACAACTTTCTTCTCCTGTGTGGTGTGAACCATGCAGTTGTGGGTCTCGTAGAGGTTGATGTCATGGCCTATGCAGGCGTTGCCGTAGAGGTCGCGCTTGGTCTGAGTGAGCAACGAGCCCCACGTGCCGAGGTCGCTCCATCCGAAGTCGGCAGGGCAGACGAAGATTTCTTCGGCTTTCTCCATGATGGCGTAGTCCACGGAGATGTTCTCGCAGGTGGGGAACTTCTCGTTGATGGTCGGCTGTTCGGCTGGCGTGCCGTAGATAGTAAGCATCGACTCAAAGATTTTGGCCATCTTAGGTTGGTACATACGGAAGGCGTTGACGATGGTGTTGACGTTCCAAATGAAGATACCGGCATTCCAGAAGTAGTTCTTGTGGCTGATATACTCTTTAGCAGTATCCAGGTCTGGCTTCTCGCGGAAGGAGTCTACACGGAAGATGCCCCTGTTTCGGAGCGACGGGGCCGTGAGGTTGGCCTGTATGTAGCCATAGCCCGTCTCGGGCCGGGTAGGCTTCATGCCCAGTGTTACGATGGCATCAGTGTCGCTGGTGAACTTCATGCAGTCGCCAATGACGCGCTGGAACTCCTGAATGTTCATCACAATATGGTCGGAAGGGGTCACAACAATGTTGGCCTTGGGATCTTTTGATTTGATGCGCCAGCTGACATAGGCAATGCAGGGTGCCGTGTTTCGGCGGCAAGGTTCGCAGAGAATATTAGTGCGAGGCATGTCGGGCAGCTGATAGGCTACGATGTCGGCATATTTCTCGTTGGTCACTACCCAGATGTTCTCGGGGCTTACCAGTGTTCCGAAACGTTCCACAGTGAGTTGAAGAAGCGTTTTCCCTACGCCCAGCACATCGATGAACTGCTTGGGCGTCTCAGCGGTGCTCATGGGCCAGAAGCGGCTTCCCACGCCACCTGCCATGATGACTAAATGGTTGTTGATTCGAGCCATAGTGATTACTGTTTATTTTTCTTTACTGTATGTTTGACTGCAAAGTAGGCGATGACCACCACCACGATGGCAAGTATGGCACCTACGATGTAATGGTTGTACTGTTCGATGGTCTGCTCCAGTTGGTCTTCGGGCACGATGGCATGCAGATACCAGCCCAAAGCGGCTAGGATGGAGTGCCAGGCTCCAGCACCGATGGTGGTATAGATCAAGAACTTCCAGTAGTTCATGCGGGCCAGACCAGCGGGGAGGCTTATCAGATGGCGGATGCCGGGAATGAGACGGCCCGTCAGCGTGGCTACAATTCCGTGGTCGTCAAAGTAGCGTTCACTCTTTTCTACCTTCTCCTGATTGAGCAAACACATCTTTCCCCAGCGGCTGTTTGCAAACTTATAGATGACGGGACGCCCTACATAGAGAGCCACGAAATAGTTGATGGAGGCACCTAAGTCGGCACCGATGGTGGCAAAGAGCACCACCAACAGCACGTTGAGCTGGCCGCTGGCTGCATGGTAGGCGGCAGGAGCCACCACCAGTTCGGACGGTACGGGAATGACAGTGCTTTCCAGCAGCATAAGCAGCAAGATGGTGCCGTAGTTCAGATTGTTGAGCAATGTTGATATAAGGCTCATGGCTTCATTTTGTTTTTTACATATTCATAATATTTCTCCGGCTCCAGATCGTCGGGGAAAATGTGACTAAGTGCCTGCTTACACTCTTTGGGGTTGCGCTCGCAGGCGGTCTTGAGATAATCAAGAAACTCGTCATAGCGTCTCATGTCGTAGCAGCACAATGCCATGTAGGCATGACCCTCGTTGTATTCGGGCGGTACGATGTCAAAGAACTTGTGAAAAGTTTGGTAGGCAGCTTCCAGATACCTGTTGTCATAGAGTGAGACAATGATGCGCATCAGCGTCTTCGAGGCATTATCACTTTCCAGGATGGCATGATAGAACTGGTCTTGAGCTTCCTTCATGCGATGGCCAGCCAACAGGATGTGGCCTTTGATCACTCTGATGCCCGTATGGTCGCAGTCCAGAGAGTCGGTCTTGTTGAGATACTCTATCGCCTTGTCGGTATCGCCCTTCTCGCTGTAAGAGAAGGCCAACTCCTGATAGATGTCCGGCAAGCATTCTGAGTCGGCTGGAGCCACATCGGCAGCATGCTCCAACATGCTGATAGCCTCTTCGTTACGTCCCATATTGATGAGTGTGGCGCCTTGATGCATCAGAACAAACTCGTCGGTAGGCTCCAGTTCGGAGTATCGTCGGAAGTAGTCGAGTGCTTCCTCGTAGTTACCAAGCCTGTAGAGACCGTTGGCCTTTGATAGTAATCCCTCGGGGTCAGTTGGGTCGATGGCAATGGCATATTCGCTGCTCTGAATGGCATTGCTGTAGTCTTCGTTCATGAGCTGGGCTGAGGCCAGCGCGTTCCAGTAGCGTTTCTGGAAGGGGTCACGGTCAAGCAATTCGTTGAAGATTTTCTCGCTGTCTTTGTATTTACCCAATCCGAAGAGCGTGCGTGCCATGAGCTCCTTGAAGTCGGAAGTGTCTTCGTGTTTAGCACGTGACATCCATTCCATTGCCTTCTCGTTGGCTCCATATTCAGAAAAGATGGTGGCCACGTCGACAACATAGTCCTGGTACTCGTCGGGAGGAATGGTCTTGAAGTTTTCGCGGAAGAATTTGTCGGCTTCGTCAATGTGCCCTTCGGCAATGAGTATCTCGCCCTGATTATAGACGTAGTCGGGTTCGTCCTTTTCCACGATTTGGCTCAGATATTCCTTAGCTTTGGCTATATTGCCATTATAGAGAGCTTCGTGAATGCGGTAGGTTAGTGGAGCAATGGCACCGGGTGAAAGTTTCAGAGCCAGGGAGATGGCAGTTTCGGCATCATCCGTCTGGCCCTGTAGCTGATAAAAATCGGCTATTTCCGACAACTCGTCAGCATCCAGAAACACGGGTTTACCCGCATTCCTGGCCTGCTCGTATTCCGCAAGCATGTCGCGGAACTCGTTGCTGTCGTAATACTCATCGCCTGTCATCATCACTTATCACTCATCACTTCTTCCATGTGTCCTTCAGGCCCACTGTCTTGTTAAACACAGGATGGTCGGCAGTTGAGTCGGGGTCAACGTTGAAATAGCCAATGCGCTGGAACTGCAGGTAGCTGAGTGGCTGCATCGTGGCGGCAAAGGGCTCGATGTAGCAGTCTGTCATCACATGCAGCGAATCAGGGTTGATAATCTGCTTCATGGCCGTCACGGCATCGCACTGCTGCTCGTCGCGTATGGCAGCCATATCGTCGCGTGGGTCCTCCACCTTCCACAGACGGTCGTAGAGTCGAACCTCAGCCTTCACAGCGTGGGCACAGCTGACCCAGTGCAGCGTCTTGCCCTTGATCTTGCGGTCGGCACCGGGCATCCCGCTACGGGTCTCAGGGTCGTAAGTGCAGTAGATGGTTATCACGTGGCCTTCGCTGTCCTTGTCGCAGGGATGTTCCTCGTCACATTTAATAATATATGCGTTCTTTAGTCTTACCTCTTTACCGGGAGCCAGACGCATGAACTTCTTCTCAGCTATCTCCATGAAGTCATCGCGCTCAATCCACAGTTCGCGGCTGAACTCCACAGTGTGCGTGCCGTCGGCCTCATTCTCAGGATTGTTCACGGCGGTGAGCTGCTCCACTTGTCCCTCAGGATAGTTGGTGATGATTACCTTCACAGGGTCAAGTACAGCCGAGACACGGATGGCACGTGAGTTCAGGTCGTCGCGCACCACGCTCTCCAACAGGGCCATATCGTTTAGGGCATCGAGCTTCGTATAACCTATCTTATCAATGAACTTGCGCAAACTTTCGGGCGAGTAACCACGACGGCGGAAGCCACAGATGGTTGGCATACGGGGGTCGTCCCAGCCGTTCACCAGTTTCTCATTGACCAGTGCCAGCAGGTTGCGTTTCGACATGAGCGTGTAATTCAGATTCAGCTTGTTGAATTCCGTTTGGCGAGGTCCCTGATAAGTTGAGAGTTGAGAGTTGAGAGTTGAGAGTTTGCTGCCGTTTTCTGCATCTTTTCCGCAGTCGGCAATCCATTCGCGCATCCACGTCACAAACAGGTCGTAGAGGGGTCGGTGCTCCACAAATTCCAGTGTACACCAAGAATGGGTTACACCCTCCAGATAGTCGCTCTGGCCGTGGGTGAAGTCATACATGGGATAGGCGTTCCATTTTGTGCCCGTCTTTACGTGGGGGATGTTCAATACACGATAGATGAGCGGATCGCGGAAAAGCATGTTCGGATGAGACATGTCAATCTTGGCTCTCAGAACCAGTGTGCCCGGCTCACACTTGCCACTGTTCATGTATTCGAACAGCTTTAGGTTTTCCTCGATGGGGCGATCACGATAGGGACTGTTGGTTCCTGGTGAGGTAGTGGTGCCCTTCTGCTGGGCAATCGCTTCAGCGCTTTGCTCGTCTATGTAGGCACGTCCCTGTTTGATGAGCCACACAGCAAAGTCCCACAGCTGCTGGAAGTAGTCACTGGCATAGTAGACGTTGGCCCATTCAAATCCCAGCCATTTAATGTCGTGTTCGATACTCTCTATGTATTCCGTGTCTTCCTTCACGGGGTTGGTATCGTCGAAGCGCAGGTTGCAAATGCCACCGTATTTCTTGGCCAGGCCAAAGTCAATGGCGATGGCCTTGGCGTGACCTATGTGCAGGTAGCCGTTGGGCTCAGGTGGGAATCGTGTCTGAATCCTGCCGCCGTTCTTTCCAGCAGCGAGGTCGTCAATCACTATTTGTTCTACGAAGCTTACAGACTTTTTCTCTTCGTTTTCCGTTAAAACTTTCTCTGACATTTTTATGATAATATGTTTATTTCGACGGCAAAGGTAATCAAAACTGTGCAAATATGCAAAAAAAAAGAAAAAAAAGAGGTATCGGTACGTTCACCTGATACCTCTTTTGTTCAGTGCAGCTGAATAGCGCGCTGCGTTTTGCAAGTGTTCTTTGTAGGTTCGGGCAAAGTTGTGGGAGCCTGAGAAGTCCTCCTTTGCGCACATGTATAGGAAATCGTGGTCTACACGGTTCAGCACGGCATCTATGCCTTTGATGCTTGCAATCTTGATAGGCCCCGGGGGAAGTCCCACGTTTACGTAGGTGTTATAGGGGCTTACTGTGCGTAGCATGTCGTTGTAGATACGGCGCAGTGCAAAGTTTTTTAAAGCGAACTTCACGGTAGGGTCGGCCTGAAGTGGCATACCCTGCTTTAAACGGTTCAGGTACATGCCTGCTATCATGGGTTTCTCAGCGTTGTTCGACGTTTCTTCGTCGATGATGCTGGCAAGAGTGCATACCTCGTTGGGGGTTAGTCCGATGGCCTCAGCCTTGTGTAGCCGTTCATAGTTCCAGAAGGCGTCGTGCTCTTTTTTCAGCCGCTTCATGAGCGCGTAAGCACTGGTGTTCCAGTATATCTCATACGTGTTAGGTACCATCATGCAAGCCACGCTACAGGTGTCGTAGCCCCATGTAGCCAAACTCTCTGCATCGTTGAGCGTTTGGGCGAGGGTAGTGCTGTCAAGCATTAACTTCGTCGAGAGTCGTGCAGCCAACTGCTCCATTGTCCTGCATTCGGGTATGGTGAGCATTACTGGCGACTGCTGGCCGTTCTTCAACATGCGAAACACGCTAAGTGTGCTTTTGCCTGGTTCGATGGCAAAGCGTCCCGTTTTCGGGTTCTTCTCATAATTGCTGTGCCTGATAAGCGTACGTAGTCCTGTCAGTGTTCCCTTTGAGCCTATGGCCTCCAATTTGGTAATCACCGAGTCAGGCGTGTCATCTTCGTCCACGTACAGGTATTGGGTTTCTTGTTTCGTGGAGAAATTTGCCAACATGAAGTAGTACGCGCCTACTATAATTCCTGCCAGACATAGCAGTGCTGGAGCCAGATAGTATTTTGTTTTCATATATTCTTTTCGTAATGCACTGTTCCTCAACGACAAACAGCCTGTTCTTGATCCTTTAGTATAGGAAACCGAAGAGCCAGAGAGGTATCTGGTTGTCCTTACCTATCTCAGTGTTGTAGCGGGCATAGATGGTGTCGGGGGCATAGCGCAACTTGCTGGGTGACTCGGCATCGCAGATGCGGAACTTCAAGTGGCCATCGACAAGGTAGTAGGAATCACGGCCGCTTTGGTTGACCTTGTGGTCTTTCCACAGGGAGTTGACGAAGAAGGTCTCCATTGCGTTCTGCTTCTCAACGTGGATGGGGTAGATGGCGTAAAGGAGATTGGAGTTATGGAGCATAACCTTCGACGGCTTCTTGGGGAACTGCTGACCGAGGGGATAGATGATATTGAGCAGGCGTGCATCAGCCAGATATTTGATGTAATTCATTACGGTAGCACGACTGGTCTCGATGTCGTGGGCCAGCTGGCTGACGTTGGGAGCTTTGGGGCCTTCTTCGGCCAACCGGTAGAATAGTTTCTTGATTTTGGTAAGGTATTTCAGTTCTATCTGCTTGATGATGAGGATGTCGACTTCAGTCATCATGTTCATGGTCTTTAGGAGGTTCTCGGAGTAGTTGCGGTGTTCCTGAAAGAAAGGGTAGAAGCCATGATGGATGTAGTCTTGGAAATAGCGGCGGGGCGATACCTGGGGGAGTATCTGGCGAGCGATGCGCTCATGGTCGGAAAGTATCTCTTCGAGGGTGTAGTGGCGCAAGTTGTTGCCTGTGAGCAGGTTGAGGAACTCACGGAAGGAGAAACCTCGCAGGTTGTAGGATTTTGCAATGCCGTTGAGTTCGGGATTTTCGTCCTTCAGTCGCATGACGCTGCTGCCAGTGAACACAATCTTTAGTCCTGGGTAGAGGTCGTAACACTTACGCAGCTCAGCACTCCAGTTGGGCTGCTTGAAAACCTGGTCGATGAGCAGCACGCGACCACCGTGATGATAGAATTCACCGGCAAAATCGGCGATACCACGGCCCTGAAAGTAGAAGTTGTTCATGTTGATGTAGAGACACTGCTTGTCATCGGTGGAAAAGTGCTCCCGTGCATATTGAAGAAGGAAGGTGGTCTTACCAACGCCGCGTGTGCCTTTGATGCCGATGAGACGGCATCTCCAGTCTATCTCGTCCATGAGAGTGCGGCGGACGGGGGCGTTGACGTGTTCCACAAGGTAGCGGTGTGTGCGAAAGAAGGCTTCCATGAGGGGTGTTGGGTGTTAGGAGTTGGGTGTTAAAACTTTGGTGAGTGTGAGGATGTTGTAACCGTTGACCCACTGGTATTCCACCTGATCCATGATTTGCTTGACTAGGAAAATGCCGAGTCCACCAATGGAGCGTTCTTCGAAGCCAAGGGTGATATCTGCGTCTTCTTTCTGAGTGGGGTCAAAGGGAGTGCCGCTGTCCTTGATGGTGAACGTGAGCTGGTCACCGTCGATGGTGGCGGCAATCTCTACGATGCCGTCGCCTTCACCATAGGCATACATGATGACATTGGTTACGGCTTCCTCGAGTGCAAGATTGAGGCTCATGCTCAGCGAAGGGCTGATGCCTATGTTCTTGACGACGCGGTCGATGTAGTCGGGCAACAGTTCAATCTGCTCAACATCATTGTGCAGAATGAGTTTGTTGGTGGTCATAATCTGATCAATGAAGTAGTTGCTCACTGGCATCACACCCTTCTCCATGTCCTTCAACAGGTCGTAGTGGTCAATGTCTAATAACATGAGCGTACACTCAGGATAATGCTTCTTCCAAAACTCGGGTGCGCGATCAAAGAAAACTTTCATCCAGTAGCGATGCTCGTCAGTAATCATGGATACGTCGGCATTTTCGTCATTGACATCATTGGGGGGTAGATTCCTTGCCAGAATGGAGGTAACCCTCCCTTCGTAGGTGAAATTGGGCATGGTGTTGTAGAGGTTGAAGTCGAGTTTAACGCGACGTTCATTGATCTCTGGCGGCAGCATTTTCCACACAAGAGGAGCCACATGCTTGGGCTGCGTGTCGCGATCGACTTCACCGTCAATAACGATGACGTGTGGTTTGAGCCCCTTGAGTTCATTGAGCCGCTGACCCAGATAGAGTGCCAGTTCGCCGCCCAGACAGAATCCTGTGAGAATGTCAAGACCATACTCTTCGGCTATGGGAATGACCATCTGGAGATATTGGTTGGTATAGTCGTCGACGGACATCAGCTTATCGCTGTGGTAGTAGTGGTAGGACTCGATGACGAATATGTTGAAGTAGCGTCCCACTACGCTGGCCCATTTTCCATAAAGGAAATAGAAGCTGGTGTAGCCGCTCACCACGACGATGACGGGCTTGCCCTTATATGGCTTTTCATACCAGAAGCCTTGTTGGCTTCTGTCGTGAATCTGGGCTAGCTTGGCTATGGTGCGCTGGGAGTAGAAGTCCTTAACTGACAATTGCAGGCCGGTGAATCCCAGTACAGAGATTGCCTCCATAATTTGTAGCGAACTCATTGACAGTTCACCAACGAGGTCGATATCGGGATTGATGCTGTCGAGTTTCAGAACCTGCGCGAGAATGCGGGCTATCTCAGTTTCGGTTTCGTTGAGTGGCCTGTTGACAGCGGTAAGTTTGTCAAGTTCACTATTATGTAAATGGGTCTCGTCGACTTTTCCGTTCATTGTAAGGTCGAAATGGTCAACGGGTACGAAGAAAGATGGCACCATATAGGGTGGTAGGAAACGTTTGACATGCTCCTTAATGGGAGACATATCAGAAGACTTAGAGGCTATGTAAGCCACAAGATGCTTCTGGTTACCAATGTTTTCGATTCTTATGAAGCATTGGTCAACGCCTTCACACTCCTCAATGCGCAGCCTGATTTCGTTGTATTCTATTCGGTAGCCCCTAAGTTTGACCTGTGTGTCTTTGCGGCCGATAAATTCATAATCGCCATTAGGCAATTCCATAACGAGGTCGCCTGTGTGATATAGATAGGGTGATGAATCGGAATCTGTTTGGAAGGGATTGGCTGTGAGGACGGTCTTATTGACTTCTTCTTTGTTGAGGTAACCGTTAAAAAGTTGGTCGCCACCTAAAAGCAGTTCACCTACTTCGCCTTTTTCCACAAGTTCCATGTTATTGTTTACCACATAGCAGCTAACGCCAGGCAACGGTTTCCCGATGTTACTGCTTTTGGTATCGGGATCAAAGCACTTAATAGTGCTCATAATCGTGTTCTCAGTAGGACCGTAGAAGTTAAGGAAGTGGTAGCCGTTTTTGGTCGCTTTAGATATGATGCTGCTGGGCAGACTCTCGCCGCCAGAAGCCAATGCTTGCATGGATGGCAGGTCGAAAGTGGGGAACACAGAAATGATGGAGGCGGGCAGGGCTGCAAAGGAAACCTTCTCACGGTTGATAAGATCTATCAGTTGGTTCACGTCCTGACGCTGTTCCGTTGTCGCAATGATTAGACGGCAGCCATAGTACATGCCGCCCATAATGGTGAACAGGGATGGGTCGAAGCTGATGCTGACAAACTGGAGTACACGACTTTCGGCATCCAAGCATAACGTTTCAATCTGATTCACCTTGTCAATTAACGAGAAGAGTTTCTCATAAGTAATAGGAACGCCCTTGGGCTGGCCGGTCGTTCCTGATGTGTAGATAATATAGGCTACATCCTGATCACTCACTTCGCGCTTGTCGGTGAGCTCTACGGGGAGTGATGCCGAAGCTAATGCTGTATCTAAAGCAAGGCATTTGCGTCCCGGCATTGCTTCTGAGAGCCTGTCGGTCAGTTCTGACGTGGTTAGAATGAGATCGATATCGCAATCGTCGGCAATATATTTGATACGGTCTATGGGGGTAACGGGATCGATGGGCACATAGATGTAGCCTGCCATGAACACAGCGAGAATAGATGGTACGAGATACTCGTTTCGGTCCATGCATACTGCAATGTGGTAGGTCTGCTGGCCGTCGCCTTGTGGGAGGCTATTTGCCATACAACTACGAATCTGTTGTGTCAGAGTGCCGGTTTTATCGTAGGTCATTGTTTTTCTGCCTACTTTGATGGCGATATCTTCGCCCCGGAAGTCGAGATGGCTTTGTATGCCACTGATGAGTTGTTCGTATTTCATGAAATAACGGGTGTTTATAGTTTTATTGTCAGCTCGCCCAACATCCAAAATCCTTGCTGGCGGATGGGGCCGATGCTGGTGCCGCCTTGTTCGTATTTCTTTGCAAAAATATTGTGAGCCTTTACACCCAATTCAATGATAGAGTTAAAGGCGTAAGAGGCATTCAGTCCGCAAATCACTTTGGCAGGAACGTCAATCTCTGTATAGATAGGGTCCCATGTGTTTGGGTCTGGGAGTTCCATGGTGGTGATTTGTTTTGATGTATAGTTGGCCGTGGCTGAGATGCGTAGATTGTCTATGGGCTTATATGTCACGATGCCATTGGCTGTGAGTTTTGGGATGTTGTAGATAGTGTTTCCAGAAGTCCTATAGTTTTCAGCATCGATGAGATATTGACTTGTCAGGTTGGCCATGACGGAGAAATGTTTCTGGCGGTAGTCGGCAATGAGTTCTAGGCCATTGCTCTTCATGCTACCTGAATTGTAATAGAACATACCGTCACGATGTACCAGGTTGGTTGCTTTGTTATAGAATCCCGTCAACTCTATGTTCAGACCTTTCACAAGACGGTTGCCAGTCAGTGTGAACTGCCATGAATGCAGGTATTCAGACTCCAGGTTAAAGCCATATGATGTATCAAGGTTGTTGTTGCGATAGAAATAGGGTGCATCGACAAACGATTTTGAGTAGCTGACCTTCGCACTCCATTTTGGACGCACATAGATAAGTGCCACACGCGGTGACCATTCTTGGATTTTAGCACTGATCTTCTGTTCAACTATTATGTCATCTATTAATATATATTTTGTTTCATCTTGGTTACGTTTCTTGTAGTCATAACGAATGCCAGCGTTCAGGGTAAAATTCTTCCATTGGTGTTTTAGCTGAACGAAGGCATCGCTTGCACTCTCTTTGCCAGGGATCATGTTTTTGTCATTTTCGCCTTTGCCATAGGTTACCAGTATTTCATTGTAGTTGGCACCCTCGGAATAGTATGAGTCGTTGAGTCTGAAACGGTGCATCTCGCCACCGATCATCAACAAGCCCTGATGGTCGCCGAATTGGTACTGATAGTCTAACTGTAAACGGCCACTGATATCTTCTTCCTCCCATTGATGAATTTGGAATACACCATTTTTGACAGTTATGAAAGTATCGATTCCTGTGAGGGCAAGATCACCAGGAAACCCTTCGGGCAATGTGTCGGTTGCAATCTGATAGCGCATCTGGCTTTCGGTATCGTAGTTCACTGACGCCGTGATGTTGAGATTGCCTATCTGTTTGTGGTATTGTATTTCCGAGTGATGCGAAGATATACCGAAACCTGGGGCGTTGCCGTTGAAGGTCATGTAATTGTCATAGGAGTAGGGGGAGAAGAAATAGCTCATGTTGTAGGGCGAGACGGCTTTCGACGAATAGCTATTGTGCATGAAGCGGAAGTCTTTCCAGTCAATGACTACGCCCATGTCGTAGGATGGTTTCTTATTGAAGCCGCCAAGGATGATGTCACCTGGGGTCATCGACGTACCTCTCAAGTCTTCATATCCCAAATAGTGTTTCTCGCCTTCTGCTTTGTAAATGTTGGCCCATGCCATAATGTCAACGTCCATGAATCGCTTGCCGAAGATAGCACTGCCTTTAATTTGCCCGAAGTTGCCCACAGAACCTTTCAGCTGAAGGCCGTCTATGTCGAGGCCACTCTTGGTAATGATGTTGACCACAGCTGTCAGTGCCACTCCGCCATAAAGTGAAGAAGCAGGGCCTCGCAGCACCTCGATCTGTTTGATTTTCTCCAGACTGATGGAGTAGTCAGGACGGGCCACATTGGTACAATAGCTGTTCAGACGATGTCCGTTGAGCATGACGAGAATCTTTTCCTGACCAGAGCTGTAGATGCCTCTCATGGCCATGTTCATCTCTTCATTGCTCTCAATGTCGTTCATGCCAGGCACGTAGCTGATAAGTAATTCCTTGAGGTTGCGTGCGCCACTGTTTATGATCATCTCTTCCGTGATAAGAGTCACAGGCACAGGTGCCTCTTCAATATTCTCGGCCTTGCTTGAAGCTGTGGTAATGGTTGAACTGCGTCCCGATTTCAGACGGTTGATAAGTTCCTCAAAGCGAATAGGGTCTTGCACGGAACTGTATGTCTGGTTCAGATTCAGTAACTTTGAAGCATACTCTTCTGCTTCAGCCATTTTGTCCTGGTCAAGGTAACAGATTGAAATAAGACGATAGGCTCTTTGCTTATCGCTGCCCTGAAATGAGTCCAGATTTCTGCTCAATTCTGTGATTGTCTGGTCAAGACGACCAATCTGGTAGTCTAAATGGGCTTGCTTTAAAACTTGTCCCAGATCATTCTCCTGAGCTTGTATTGCCAGCGGACAGAGTAGGGCTGCAAATATAATAAGGTGTAGTCTCTTTCTCATTTTGTCTTGATGGGTATTGCAAAAGTGAAACAGGTGCCTTCTCCTAAGGTTGACTCGAACGAGACATGTCCGCCATGCTTGTTCTCAATGATGTCGCGGGTGATGTTCATGCCGAGTCCCGTTCCCATGCCAACGGGCTTTGTAGTGAAGAAGTTCTCATAGAGATGTTGCTTCGTCTCGTCGGTCATTCCCTCACCATTATCGGCAATGTTGATGAGAAGCATGTTGCCATCGGTCTTCACACTGATGTTGATTTCTGGTTCATAGTCGGGCATGTCCTGCTTTTTCTTCCATACAGCATAGCAGGCGTTGTTCATCACATTGAGCACAGCACGGCTGAGATCCTGTGGAATAACCATCATTAGGGGAAGCCCCTCCTGATAGTCTTCGTGGATGCTAATGTTGAAGCCCTTGATGTTGGCACGCATGGCATGGTAGGACAGCCATACATATTCTTTTACGATGTGGTTCACATCGGAAGGAATGAATTCATTCTCCTTACCTCTTGATACTAGAAGAATGCCGCGTATGATGCTGATGGCTCTCTCGCCATGCTCTACGATTTTGGCCATATTCTCCTTCAGGTCGGCCACGATGTCCTCCACTTCTTCGCGATCGTCTTCACTCAGTTTGTCTTCATTGTCCTCGACAATCTCCGTCAGGTCGCTTAGTAGTTTATCCGACATCTTGCTGAAGTTGATGACAAAGTTAAGCGGGTTCTGTATCTCGTGGGCAATACCAGCACTGAGCATGCCTAACGAGGCCAGCTTTTCCTGTTGTTTCAGCTGCTGTTGCAGTGTTTCCAGTTGCTTCTCCATATTCTGTTGGTTTATAGAGTGGGTAGCGTGATGGTTACTTCGGTATATTCGTCCTTGATGGACTTGACGCTGATGTCGCCTCCGTGATTCTGCACGATTTCACGACTCAGATAGAGGCCTACGCCAGAGGCTTCGCCTGTGGGTTTAGTGGTAAAGAACGGGTCGAAGACCTTGTCGATGATGGTCTGTTCGATGCCGATGCCGTTGTCTTGGAACGAAAGTGTCAGTGTTTTGTCTACTGCCTGCACCATTACCTTTATTTCTGGCTGATAGCTGGTTCGCTGTGCTTTCTTGTCAAGCGCATAAACAGAATTGCCTAAGATGCTCATAAAGGTCTTGCTTAGCTGTTCGGCATTGCCGTTCATGGACAGTTGTCCTTCTGGCAGGTTGAATGAGATGTTGATGTTGAGCCTGTTAATGTCGTCGCTATAATAATTTCTCAACATGGCCTCGTCTTGTTTAAGGATGGCATTCAAGTCCATATTGTTCCTGCCTCCCGAACGGTCTTTCAACATCTCTTCCATTGCTTTCAGCGTGCGTGTGGTGTTGGCACCATGCTCTCCCACCTTCTGCAGGTTCATCTGCAGCATGTTGAGCACGTCGATGGTGTCTTCATAGTTCTCGCCATCCATATTTTCCTTCTCGTCTTCGATGTTGGCTTCAATGTCCTTGACCAGTCCTTGTGAGAGTTTCGAGAAGTTGTTGATGTAATTCAGTGGATTGAGAATGCGGTCAATAAGACCTTGTGTTAGCTTACCCACAGTGGCCATCTTTTCCTGGCGAATCAGTTCGTTTTGGGCATTGCTCAGCTCCTGAAGTGCTGCCTCCAGACTCTGTGACTTTTCTTCAATCTCATCTTTCTGCCTTACTACTTCTGCGGTACGTTCCTGAACGATGTTCTCCAGTCGCATCTTTTCTTTCTCCAGCCTGCGCAGTCTGTATTGAATAATCATATAGACAAGAATGCCTATTAAGATGATGTAAAGTATGTTCATGTACCAGCGCAAATAGAAGGGCACCTGTATGTCGAACTCAATGAATACTGGATTGCTGACGGTGCCATAGGCATCAAGTGACTGTACCTCAAACTTGTGGTGACCAGGTTCCAAGTTGGGAAACTTCGCTTCCTGTTCGTCATCCCATGCTGACCATGCACGATTGTCCATGCGATAGCGGAAAAGAGGCTTCTTGATGAGGATATTGTTGTCGAGTGCATAGGTGAACTCCAGGTTGCGCTCATTACTAGCCAGCGTGGGCAGATTGGTAGGCATTTTGCCTGAACCTCCCCAGAGAATGCTGTCACCATTGAGTTTCACCGTGCGGATATGTAATTGAAGGTTGTTTTCCAGAATGGGATCAAAATGATTGGTTGCGATGAGAATGAGTCCGAAATCTCCACCCATGTACATCTTCTTTTTGTTACAGAACATGTCCCTCACATTATAGTCGCTGATGGGCGACAGCAGTTTGTCATATTTAAGCAGTCGCTTACCGTCTTTCATGCCGTGGAGTTCATGTCCATCACTATTAGTCAGCCATGTAATTTTATCGTCATCCATGTAGGCGAATTGAGGGTAGGGGATGGGCTCTGTTTGATTAGCCCCCACTGTTATCAGTCCGTTATCGGTGGGAACAATCATGCCAGGGACGGTCTTGTCTTTGTCAACCAACACTTGATGGAACTCATGTTCTGTGGCTTTTTTGCACCAGATGATTCCATAGAGGTTCTGTATCCACAGGTTGCTTTTCTCATCTATATATATATTGGTGACTCTCTCCAGTTCTGCAATCTTGGTGCGTTTGCCACTATAGTCATTAAAGTACACAGCATCTGATTCACCCGTGTAGAATCCGTCGGTCATCTCTTTAACACTCATAGTGTTCAGATTGTTCAGCTGGCGTACGGCATGTTGGTCGTTCACTGAGTATAGACCGTTGCTGGTTGCTACCAAGATTCCGTTCTTTGTGCGAGTCATCTGCCAACAGGGATAGGTAATCTCAGTAATGGGATAATAGTTCTTCTGGACATTGTAGAAGAGACCGTCGTTGGTTCCTATATACAGGTTCTTGTCAGTTTTCAGGATGGAGAGAACTTCTCCTCTCAGACCTTCGCTTGAAGTGACACGATAATAGTTTGTGGGCACGGCAACACAGAACAGTCCTCCGTTGGTGGCTCCCCAGAGGATGCCTTTGTTATTGTAGGCCAGCTTGTTAATGACATTTGAGCATAAGCCGTTCTCTTCTGTCAGATGATAGAGGATATTTCCCTCCTTATCCATAATGGCAACGCCTTCTGTTTCCGTTGCCAAAGCTTTCAATCCATATCCAATGTCAATGGGCAGGTTGTCAGCGGGAACCTTTACTATGTCAGTGTTAGCAGGACTGATTTCTCCGTCTTTAAGTACGTAAACCTGACCTTCCTCTGAATGTATGAACAACTGTTGTCCTTTACCCCATATTTGGTCCACGACTCCCTGGAAGTTACCTTTCTTAATGGCATTCCGAAGCATCAGTTCTCCGTTGGGCTTTGTATCGATGTTGCCAAAATAGTTATAGCCTCCTACCCAGACGGTTCCCTTATCATCTCTGTAAAGTTTGGTGATACGGGTGATGTGTGGGGTGTGAATGATGCGCCATTCAGCGTTGTCGTAGTAGAGCAGTCCTTCGAAGTTAGCCACATAGACAAAGCCGTTTTCATCGGTCGTGATATCGAAGTTGCGGTTGTGGGCCTGATATTCCGTCGCACTGAAATTGCGGAAGAATGGCAGTCCCTGTGCATTTGCCGTTGCCGAAACAATCAGCCATGCTATTATGAAGAACATCTTTTTCATGGCTTGACCTCCTTTCCTCTGTCTTTGATGAACGATTCCTTGGGCACGTCGGCACCGATGTAGGAGTTCCATTCCTCGTCGGTGAAATCGCGTACGAGCGTTTCATTCAGCAGTTTGTCCCTCATGCGTCTGATGTTGATGAGACTCTTGGTAATGGTTCCAAGCTGTCCGCCTGTCCACACGCGGTCTTTCGAGCGGTTGATGTCGAAATACATCATCCACTCGTGGTTGTCCAATAGTGTTAGTGGTTCAGATTTTTCATTTTCGTTGACGACCCAGAGGTTCAACTTTCCGTCAAGGCTTGATGAATAGAGTCTTGTGTTGTCCATCTTCAGCCTGGTTATTTTCGATTCATGGCCAGCCAGTGTGTTCAGGATGTGGCTTGTGCCCCCTATGGGACGCACGTAGATGATGCCCTCTTTTGTTCCAAAGGCTTCCAATTTAGCTTTGGATGAGTTTGCATAGGCTGTCACCTGCCCGTTGATGCCTGCTGGTACACTTGATGTGACGATGTTGTCAAGTCCTTTCACACTGTGCATTCTGCCTCGGTTATCAAATAGTAGCGGGCATGTTTCCTTTACTCCTACGCTGACAATGTTGAAGTCGAACGTCTTGGTGCCTTTCAGTGTCAGGTCTTTCATGCTGAAGATGCCAATGCTTTGTGTACCTACCAGTGCGATGGTGCTGTCGGAGTTGTTGATTTTGCTGATAGCGAGGGCATTTTGTATTTCGGGTAGCATGATGACCCTGGAGGCATTCCATTCTTCTTTCTTCACAATGAGATGGCCTGTGTGGCTGAGTGCGTAGATGGTGTTCTGATTGTCTACATATACATCGCGGAAGTCGTACTGGCTATTGGCATAAATGTCTTCGGTGATAATCTGCTGCATTCTTTCCGAATAGATGTGGCGTTTAATTTCACCGTAGTTACTTACTGTGACGAAACAGTCTTCATCCTTATTTGTCATAAAGCTGATGGCCATGGTGGATCCTTTGTGCTTCATCCATGTCTGCATGGTGTGACTGCCTTCTGTCAGTGCTTGGAACACAGCGCCATTGTAAAGGTCGGACTCACGCTGCTTGTATTTGTTGGTGAAGAAGTAAGATGCGTAAGCTAGCAGGTCGGCCAACTGTTCGTTGCTACTGCGTATCTGTGATGACTGTGAGCCCAGTGAACGTCCCAGTGCTATGAATCGCAGCTGCCGTGCTATTGCTTCCTGTTTTTGTGCGTCGATAGCGTTTTTTTCTGCTATCGTTGCATTCTCATCGGCTTGCTTCTGAGCATTGATGGCCTTTTGCTTTTCTTCCTCCGCCCTCTCTGCCTGTTCCTTGGCCAGATTCTGTGATGCGATGGCATTCTTCTTTTCCGCCTCGGCTATCTGTGCCTGCTTGTTGGCCTCCTCTGTGCGCTCGTCGCTTATTTTCTTCTGTTCGTAGGCAATATCTTCCATCTGTTTGTTGATGTGCTGTTCGATGATTGCCCTTTTCTCTTTCTTGTCGAGTTCTGTGAGCTGCTTTTCCAGCAGGCGCGTCTTCTCGGTCTCTTTCATGTAAAGAAGCGACATGCCCAGGCATCCACCACCCAGCAGCAATGCTGCAAGGCCCATGGCTATATTGACTTTCTGAATGCTTTTGAACATACTCAACACTTAATCGTTATCACTTCTTTTTCTTCTCACTTTCTTCTGATGGCCATGATGGTAATGTCGTCGCTCTGCGGTGCCTCGGCAGCGAATTCTTTCACGCTGGCCAGCAATCCCTCGATTACCTCGCGGCAATTCTTGCCTTTCTGCTGACGGATGGTTTCTTCCATGCGTTCGTCTCCAAACTCCTCGAACGAGGGATTGAATGCCTCGTTCACGCCATCAGTGTACATCACGAGCGTGTCGCCATTTTCCATCTGGAGCATGTCTTCCGAGAAGTCCAATCCACCAATTGCACCCACCATGCAGTTCGTGCTTGTAGGCAGAGGCTTTAGAGTTCCATCGGCTTTCAGGATGTAGGGTGAATTGTGGCCTGCGTTGCAGAACTGTAGTTCGCCAGTTTTGACATTATAGATGGCATAAAATACGGTGACGAACATTGAGTCGACGGATTCTTTGCAAAGCAGTTCGTTTGACTGCCTGATGCATTTGCTTGTGGTTGACTTACCCTGCATGCCAATGGCTCTAATGAGCGTTCGACTCACGGCCATAAATATGGCAGCAGGCACACCTTTGCCGCTCACGTCGGCCATGACTACACCAATGTGGTCATCGTCAATGCGGAAAAAATCATAGAAGTCGCCACCCACGTCCTTCGCAGGTGTCATCAGTGCAGCCAGGTCCAATAGATGCTCGTCTTCGGGGAAGGGTGGGAACACGCGCGGGAGTATGGCCTGCTGAATCTCACCGGCTACGGCGAGATCGGTCTTCAGCGACTCCAGTTGCGAGTGCTCTTGTTGCGATTTTTTGATATAGTCAATCTGCTCAATGGCTTTTTCAAGCGTCACGCTCAGGTCATCCAGGTCAATGGGCTTGGTGGCAAAGTCGAAGGCACCGTTGTTCATAGCCTGTCGTATGTTACCCATGTCACCATATGCGCTCACCATGATGCATTTGAGTGCAGGGTTCTGCATTTCGTTTACTTTCGTGAGCAGTGTCAAGCCATCCATTTCCGGCATGTTGATGTCAGAAAGGATAATGTCGATGTCTTTTTGCTTTAGCAAAAGAGTCAAGGCTTCTACGCCGTTGTGGGCAAAAAAGAACTCATACTCGCCTTTGCGTATTTTTCTTCTAAAATACTGTGTAAGCAAAAGTTCGAGATCCATTTCGTCGTCGACGCTAAGTATTTTTACCGGCATAATTCTATAATTTAGTTTTGTTAGTTCATGTGAAACGATGCAAAGGTACAAAAAAAAGTTTAAATGCCAAATTTTTTCTTTATTTTTATTACCTTTGCAGCCGCAATGGAAAAAAAGATTGTTTTATTTTTGATGATGATGCTGTCTGCGCTGGCTATCGGAGCGCAGGAAGAAACGCCCAATGCTAAGCAGGCGCGTAGGATTATGAATACGGCTTACGACCGCGTTTTCGGCCCTCATGGGTCTACGCTGACGTATCACGTGAACATTATTGGTCTGTACAAGACGCAGGGTACCATCTGGTTTAAGGAGAAGAAACAGCGTTTCACCGACGAACGTGTGGATACATGGAACGACGGGAAGACGGCCTATATGGCCTACCGCAAGAAGAAAACGGTGGAGATCCATCATGCCAACTCCGACAAAAAGGACAAGTACAGTGGCAAGTTCAAGTTCTCGCTTGACGACTTCGCCTATAGTGTTGCCAAGGATCCTAAGGGCTTGATGATTACTATGAAGCAGAAGAGGAGTGCTAAGGGAACCATCAAGGAGGTACGTGCCTTGGTGGCTGAGCGTACATACGCCCCCATCCGCTTACGGCTGAAGGTGGCGTTCTTTTGGACTACCATCAGCATCAGTGATTTCCATTCTGGGGATGTTGACGACAAGCTGTTTGTTTTCCCCAAGGAGAAATATGCTCAGGGGTGGAAGTTCGTAGACAAGCGTTAGTCTAAAGACAGCATGCCGTCGTCGTCTGTGACTATTGCTTCGTCTATGAGGTGCTGGAGGGCTTGCTGCAATGTCTTGTCAGGTAGTTGGAGGGTGTGGAGTTCGGATAGCGGATGCTGCTTCCTGTCGCTTAGCAGGTGCATGATCTGCTGTCTGGCATCTTCCATCAGTGGCTGCGCGGTAAGCGTTCCCTTGCGATCTGTACACACGTCGCATTGTCCGCAGTCCTGGCTGCGCTTTTCTCCGAAATATCTCAATAACTGGCGTGAGCGGCATTGGTTGTCGGTCTCAATGTATTGCAGTATGGCATTGATGCGCTGTGCAAAACGGTTTCGAAGATCTTCGTAGACTGCAGGAGGGAAAATCAGATGCTGTGATTCTTCGCGACGCTGACGGTAGCGGATGAAGGGGGTTCGCTTCTGGGGAATAAACTTCAAGATGCGCTTTTGTGAAAGACCTTTAAGCGTCTGGTAAACAAAGGTTTGTTTTATTCCTGTTTGAGAGGAAAGGAACGTCTCGTCGATGTATACATAATCGTTGAACAGTCCGCTGTAGCTGCGTAGGAGTGCTATTATTATCTGGTCTTCCTCCTTGGTATTGCCGTGCAGCCGGTAGAGGTCATCGCGCTCCAGGCAGAACATTACACGCGCCTGATTGTCCTGCTCTTCCATATACTCGATGTATCCTGCACGATCCAGAATCTTCAGTGCCGAGTCTACTTGTACGGGGAAGTGCTTGTAGGTGGCGCAGAATTTATCAATAGGGAACTCAAAGATGGAATTATAGCCCGAACCCGTGGCTATTTGATAGAAATAGGCCAACTGGTCGTAGACTTGGCGGATGAAGTTTTTCTCGGGGAAAGTGTCGGCTATGCGCTTCTGGAGTTTGGCGTGGTCGTTGTCGTTATAGAGTAGGATGGCGTAGGCTTTCTTACCGTCGCGTCCTGCACGTCCGGCTTCCTGGTAATAGGCTTCAATACTGCTGGGACAATCCATGTGGATTACGGTGCGCACGTCGGGCTTGTCTATTCCCATGCCGAAGGCGTTGGTGGCCACGATGATACGTTTCCTGCCTTCCTGCCAGTCGCGCTGCCGTGCATCTTTCACCATGCTGTCGAGTCCTGCATGGAAGAAATCAGATGAGAAGCCTTGCTCGTTGAGGTAGTCGGAAATCTCCTTTGTACGACGGCGGCTTCGTGCGTAGACGATTGACGAGCCTTCTACGCAGTTCAGGATATGGGTGAGCTGTTGCAGCTTGTCGGTGGTATGTCGCACGATGTAGGCCAGGTTTTTGCGCTCGAAGCTCATCTTGAAGACGTTCTTCTCTCGGAACGCCAGCCGCTCCTGTATGTCATCAACCACGTCGGGCGTGGCTGTGGCTGTGAGTGCCAGCACTGGAGCATCGGGCAGGTCTTTGCGTATGTCGGCTATTTCCAGGTAGGAAGGTCGGAAATCATAGCCCCACTGGCTGATGCAGTGGGCTTCGTCCACGCAGATGAAACTCACCTGCATGTGTCGCAGCTTGGTTCTGAACAGTTCTGAAGATAGTCGTTCGGGCGATACGTAGAGCAACTTTACACCGCCGAAAATGGCGTTCTCGAGTGTCTGCACAATGCTGTCGCGCGACATGTCAGAGTAGATGGCGGCAGCCCTGATTCCTTTCCTGCGCAGGTGTTGCACCTGGTCTTTCATCAGCGCAATGAGTGGTGTGATGACTACGCACACTCCTTCAAATACCAGAGCAGGCACCTGGAAGGTGATGGATTTTCCGCCTCCCGTGGGCATAAGCCCTAGTGTGTCGCGTCCGGCGCAGACGGATTCGATGATTTCCTTCTGAACACCCCTGAAGCTATCGTAGCCCCAGTACTCTTTTAGTAAGTGAGAAATGAGAAGTGATAAGTCTCTCATTCTGAAGGTTGTATGTCTTCTATCTGTAACTGTATCTCGCCTCGTTTATAGAGGTTCTCCTCTATGGTATAGGCAATGTCGAAGGAGCGCTTCGACTTGATGTAGCGTGCAGCGGCACTTTGCCCGAAGGCGATGCCGTTCATGACGTTGCTTGATCGCGAGTCGACCAGTTCCAGCTTAATGTGCTCCTGTTGCCGTCCCACTACTTTCGATGTGCCGTAGTCGTAGACGTTGCGGGTGCAGAAGATAGGCTTGGGATTGTCGGGGCCGTGGGGGGCTAGCTTACGCAAGTCGTTCTGTAGCTTCTTGTTGATGTCCTTGAAGTCCAACTCAGCCTCTATGTCGAGGGTCGCTTCGGTCTGTTCAGGCAGAATGTGTTCACTGACGTACTTCTGGAAGCGTCGGCGGAACTCAGGTATGTTCTCCACCTTCAGCGATAGGCCTACAGCGTAGGTATGGCCTCCGAAATTCTCAAGCAGGTCACGGCAGCCTTTGATGGCATCGTAAAGGTCGTAGCCAGCCACGCTGCGTGCCGAGCCGCTGGCGATGCCGTCCTGACAGGAAAGCACCACGGTGGGGCGGTAGTATATTTCGGTGAGCCGTGAGGCCACGATACCCACTACACCTTTCTTCCATCCCTCGTTGTAGAGTACGATGGCAGGCTGATGCTCCTGGCTCTCCAGCCGCTCCACGATTTGGTTGGCCTCTTCGCTCATCTGCTTGTCTATGTCCTTGCGCTGTTCGTTGTATTCGTTGATGTGGGCAGCCTCGGCCAGTGCCTGTTTCAAGTCTTTCTCCACAAGTAAATCAACGGTTTCCGTGCCGTTCTGCACTCGTCCCGAGGCGTTGATTCGTGGGCCTATCTTGAAGATGATGTCGCTCATGGTAATCTCTCGTCCAGTGAGCCCACATATCTCGATGATGGCCTTCAGTCCAACCGAGGGGTTCTGGTTCAGCTGCTTCAGTCCGTGGAAGGCCAGAATGCGGTTCTCGCCCATCACTGGCACCATGTCGGCAGCAATGCTCACTGCACAGAAGTCGAGCACAGGGATGAGCTGGGAGAAGGGGATGCCGTTGTTCTTGGCAAAGGCCTGCATGAACTTGAAGCCTACGCCGCATCCGCACAAGTCCCTGAAGGGATAGGTGGAGTCTACACGCTTAGGGTTGAGGATGGCGACGGCACACGGTAGCTCGTCGTCGGGCACATGGTGGTCGCAGATGATGAAGTCGATGCCCAGCTTCTTTGCATAGGCAATCTCATCGATTGCCTTGATGCCACAATCGAGCACGATGATGAGTTTCACGCCTTGCTCTGCTGCATAGTCTAGCCCTTTGCGGCTAATACCGTAGCCTTCCTCATAGCGGTCGGGAATGTAATACTCGATGTTGGAGTAGAACTGCAGCAGGAACTTATAGACCAATGCTACTGCTGTACACCCGTCGACATCGTAGTCACCGTATACCATGATGCGCTCCTTGCGCCCCATTGCATCGTTTAGACGGTCGACGGCCACGTCCATGTCGTTCATCAGGAATGGGTCTATCAACTCGTTGAGCATGGGCCGGAAGAACCTTTTGGCGGCCGATTCTGTCCTGATGCCGCGCAGCAGTAGCAGCTGGCCCATGACAGAACTCATTCCAACCTTCTCGGCCAGTTCCTTAGCCGCTTGCAGTCGTTCGGGTGTAGGCGTTTCGTAATTCCATTTGTGATGCATTTTATTTTGTTTTTATTCTTTCGCTTCAGGTTGCCCGGCTGAAGCCGGACAGTCGCTGCTAGGACACAAAAGTGTACAATACAGGCAATTTAGACCACAAAGATAAGCATAAATTATGAAATGACCACAAAATTCAGTGTTTTTAACTATTAGACCCCTATTTCTGCCGAGCCGATGCAGCGGTGATGGTGCTCGTCGTAGACGACGCAGAACTGTCCGGGAGCCACCCCGTGAATGCGTGTTTCTGAGTGGAGGGTGTAACCACCGTTGCCCTGTGGCTCGAGCCTTGCCTTGAAATATTCGGGCGTGTGGCGTATCTTGAACGTGACGTGTTCTCCAGGTAACTTGCCGTTCAGGCTGTGGAAGTCGCGTATGCTGAAGGTCTGACGGTAGGCTGAGTCGGGGTCGTAGCCATGGGCTACGTAGAGGATGTTCTGCTCCACGTCCTTCCTGACCACGAACCACGGGCCGCCACCGAACCCCATTCCCTTGCGCTGGCCGATGGTGTGGAACCAGTGTCCCCGGTGCTCGCCTATTTTGCGGCCCGTGTCCAGCTCAATTACGTCGCCTGGCTGCTCTCCTAAATAGCGACGCAGGTAGTCGTTGTAGTTTATCTTGCCAAGGAAACAGATGCCTTGTGAGTCCTTCCGTCGGGCGTTCACTAAGTGCTCGCGATCGGCTATCTGCCTTACTTCGTCCTTTGTGTAGTGGCCAATGGGGAAGAGTGCCTTCTTGAGCTGCCAGTCGTAGATCTGAGCCAGGAAGTCGGTTTGGTCCTTCACAGGGTCAGGACTGGTTGTCAGCCATTTCAGCCCGTCGGCATCCGTCTCTGTTTGTGCATAGTGTCCTGTGGCAATGAGGTCATAGTCGTGTCCTCGCTTCTCATGGAAGGCACCGAACTTGATCAGCCTGTTGCACATCACGTCGGGGTTGGGAGTCAATCCAGCGCGCACCTTCTCCATCGTGTAGCGCGTCACCTCTTCCCAGTACTCGCGATGGCAGTCCACCACTTCCAGCTTGCAGCCATACTTCCGGGCTACAGCCGTGGCCATCTCCATGTCCTCCTCGCTGGTGCAGTCCCACTGCTCATCCTCCTCGGGGCCAATCTTCACGTAAAAGCAGTCGGGGTGCATCCCTAAGCGTGCAAACTCGTAGACCACTACTGAGCTGTCCACGCCGCCTGATAGCAGCACTGCAATGCGCTTGTTACAGATTTCTTCGGTGTTCATTGTCCTTGTTATATGAATGTCTGGTGCAAAAGTACGAAAAAACAATCAGACATGCGCATCTTTTTCCATTTTTATTTTATGCAGACTTCGGATATTACAAATGTTTTCCAATCAGTTTCTCCATCCAAATCATATCATACCATCGTCCGAACTTCTTTCCACACTGATGGAAATGGGCTACTCTTCTGTAGCCAAGCTGCTCATGAAAGCGGACGCTGTCCAGCGTCAGGTATTCATCCTCTGGCTCGATGAATGAGATGCATGCGTTCATGTTGAGAATTCCCTGTTCCTTCAAACACTGTTCGAGAACTTCATGAAGCATTCGTCCTATTCCGCAACGCTTCATGTTACTGTCAACATAGATGGATGTCTCAACCGCCCATTGGTAAGCGTCCCTCGGTTTGAAAGTGCTGGCGTATGCGTAACCAATAATTTTCCCATACTCCTCGGCCACAATCCAAGGATAATTCTGTTTGACGGTCTCTATCCGTCTACGGAACTCCTCTTCCGATGGCACCGTGTATTCGAATGTCACAGCTGTATGTTCCACGTATGGAGCGTAAATGGCCAGAATAGCCTTCGCATCAGTTTCTTTTGCGTTTCTTATTACAATCATATCTGCGTTGAAGTGGGTTATATATATAGTCTTTCAATGCTTTACGAGATGACGAGTTCTGTTCATACTTATATCGTATTGATAGTCTTTTGCAGTTCTTCCAGAAATCGGGCGGCGTGCTTACCATCCATCTGGGCATGGTGGAACTGGAAGGAGATGGGCAGCGTCGTCTTCAACCAGCCTTTGTGATAACGGCCCCAGGCCAGGAAGGGATTGTTGAAGATGCCATTGTATTGGTTGACGATGCTGTCGAGCTCCGTGCCAGTGACTGCCGATGTGCCGACAATTACGGCTTCATCGTCAAGGATGTCCTGACAGGTCTTACTGATGGTCTCTGTTAGATACAGGTAGTTGGCATTAAACGCCTCCAGGTTGTCATTGACGGCAACGTCGCAGAAACTGAGGCCGCCCTTGACGTTATCCGCTATCACGTTGATAGCCATGCGGTCGTATTTGTACAGTTTCCCATTCTGGGGCAACATGTAAAATTCGTCTATCTTTGAGGCTACGTGGCCGATGCACCAGCACAGCAGCATGTTGAACTTCATGCCGCGCTTCCTACTTACCTTGCGCAGTCGCGTCACATCGAAAGTCTTTGTGAATGTCACCATTGGCATGGGTGACTTCGTCCACATCTCGAAGGCGATAGCTCTATTGGTGTCCTTGGGATTGATTTCCTGTTTCATTGTTTTATTGTTTTTCGACCACAAAGGTACGCATAATTGTCGAGACTGCCAAACATTTGGTATAAACTGCACCGATTTGTGATATGTCGCACTTGCCTTCCGTTAAATGTTGTCACTTTTTATGGAATAATGCTGATCGTTTGTGGAATTATGTGTATCTTTGCTCACCATAAAAGAAAAAGACATGAAGATAATCATCCTATCAATCATCTTCGCCCTCGCAGCAATGAAAGGCGTGGCGCAGGAACCTTTAAATGATGCGTTCAAGCAGATACGCTATGCTGACAAAGCATTCAATTACACAAATCAAGTGACGTTTACAAAAGAGGACGACGGGCAGTTGACACGTTTCGTTAATCTGTTTCCCGTACCAAGAACTAACGAGTATCAGGTTATATCCAATCTGTCATGCTCCGACGGGCAGGTCGTCGTTGAGAACAAGTATGGAAACCACGTGTTGTGCGTAGATAACAAAGGCTTTACCGGCCAGCAGTACGTTCATTCTTATACCTTTGATGTTCAGCCCATTATTGTGAAGGTGGATGTCTCAAAAATCACTGACATACGTCCATACAATCCCAACAGT
>JAEEGL010443559.1_pt1 | contig 36523 bp, 71 predicted proteins | sample 9134231 | NCBI WGS metagenome assembly JAEEGL01 (sample SAMN16246548, study PRJNA631951) | gut metagenome | biome: gut microbiome; feature: rumen; material: fiber-attached | host: Bos | place: Iran: Karaj | collected 2018-10 | reverse complement strand
TTTCGTTCCATCACTATCGGTAAAAGCGATGGATGGCATTTAAGGGACACCCACCAACAGGGAAACGTTGTTTCGACAAGGATAACAATGGAGAGAGGAGTTGTTGGAGAAAAGAGGAACTTGTGGGAAGTTCCTCTTTTTGCTTGACTTTTATCTTATTTTGTGTTATAATAAAAATGAAAGGAGAGATAGTATGTGGATTGAAGATTTGACCAAAGCACTTTGGATGCTTAACGGATTAAGTTTGATCTGTTGCGTCCAGCGAATTGAAGACAATGTCATTTATATGACCAATGGTGACAAGTACTCTGTAAAGGAACTTGTCGAAGAATATGATAGGGAGTACTGTAGCTAATATGAATAGTGTATGGATCGTTGAACTTATTACTCAACGCGATATGCCATGTAATCAGATTATTGGGGTATATCATTCCTGTCATCTTGCAGAAGTAGAACTCTATAATTATCTTCGTTCCAAAGGATGGAGCAGAGATATTTATGAGATTGAAGGTAACCGTTATAGTGAATGTTATTACCTTCACTTCTATGGTGCTAACTCTTTCAAGATTGAAGAGTTCGCCCTCGACACCAAGTACTGACTTGGTGTTTTGGCCGGCCAAATTAGTGTTGACAAACTACTTTATGTGTGTTATATTATAGTTGAACAAAGGAAAGGAGTTACCACAATGTATAGCAATATCCCGCTAACCAAAGAAACCATTAATATCTACAAGGCTCATCTTGAGAATGGTTCATATGAAGAAGATACATATGCAACCAATGGAAATCGTATGGTAACATTTATTGACCCCAGTCGGCACAGTCGTTATCGCTATTATCTTCGCACAGTTGATGGGCGTTATCTTTCCAGAGCCAAAACCACTGATGAAGCAATCCACTTCCTTATGACAGGAGAATATATTGATAGCTATGACGGAGCCGCGTGCAAATGGTAAGCGCGTTTTCAGCCGGCCGAAAATTTAACACAATTGTAACAATTTACCCCTTGACTTTTTGCCTATCATCCTTTATAATATAGATACAGAAAGGGAAAGGAAGGTAAGAAAGAATGAGAATGATTTGGTGGGATATGGATGGCACGATTGCTAATCTGTACGGTGTTGAAGGTTGGCTTCCGATGCTCCGTGCTGAAGACCCCACTCCCTATGCTGAAGCTAAGGTCATGTGGAATATGAGTCAGCTGGCTCGGCTGATGAACAGGGTTCAGCAGATGGGCTACAAGCTGGGCATTATCAGCTGGGGTGCGAAGTTCAGCACTCCCGAATATCTGAAAGCTGTAACCGAAGCGAAGGAAAGCTGGCTCGAAAAGCACCTCGCAAGCGTGGACTTCGATCAGATTGTAGTGGTAAGCTACGGAACGCCGAAGAGCGTTGTGATGCAGACCGAAGATGACATTCTGTTCGATGACGAACAGGGTAACCGTGATGCTTGGCTCGGTGAAGCCTACGAACCTGAAATGATGTTTACGGTACTGAAAAATCTGTTGGGGGTACGGTAATATGTATGACTGGCAGATAGTTTTAAAAGCCCGCTATTATGGCGGGTATGAAATTTTGATAGTAACAGGCAAAAATATACAAGAAGCCTTAAATACTATCGGACGCCTTGATGATATTATCTCAATAACTAAAATTTTGGGACCAGATGATTAATCTGATAGAGGTATAGTAATATGTATAATAATATTATCAACGCTATGATTCGCGCCCTCGCAAGTATCTGCCCTAAAGTTACTTGCGAGACTCTCGCAGTAGTAACAGAAAAGACCCCTGCAAAAGTTCTTTACCTCTTTGCCAAGAGGAAGGAACAGGAAGTTAGCTCACGCTAACTTTTGCCGGCCGCAAATTGTATACAGTATTCATACTTGACAAATTTTAAAATTTATGATATAATATAATAGCAGAAAGGGGTAAGAGATTATGGAAGTATTTGTAATTATATGGATAGCCTTCGTACTTATTGGTTGTTTAGTAACCGCATATTCAAATAGCGTATATAATGAAGAACAAGAACAAGAATGGCGAGAACGACAAGAGCAGAAACGCATTGCATCTCTTAAAGTTATTAAATGCAAAACTTGCGGTGCCCCTGTACGCATAACGCAAAAATGTTCTTACTGTAATCATCAAAATTAGTACTTGACAACTCGCCCAAGATGTGATATAATGTGACCGTAGAAAGGAGATATGAAATATGGCTATGACCAATGCTCAGCTTGAAAACAAACTCCGTAATGAATGTCTGGAACTGCTCCGCAAGACCTTTGATGGTGCTTATGGTTGCGATGTTCTCGCAGTAAGTGCCAGCGAACTTGCCCTTCCTGTGACCGATGCCGAAGGTGGCGAACGCTTTATCGTGGTAAAGGTCACTATCCCTCGTGGCACTCGGAATGGCAATGGTGGCTATGATCCTTACGATGGCTATGCGGTCGCAGAGGATTATGAACTGACTTGCCAGGAAAAAGAGGACAAGAAGAAAGCGTCCGAAGCAAGGAAAAAGGCGAAAATTGCACAGGATGAAAAGAAGCGTGCAGAAAAGAAAGCGGTTGCGGAAGCACGCAAAAATATTGCTGAACTTCGCAACATCCCGCTCGGTGAGAAAGGGGATAAATAAGCATGGATTATGCACAGGTTGAATTTACTGAATGTGCAGACCCCGAAAGAAAACTCGGCGGTATCGCAAAATATGAAAATGGCAAACTTGTTCATATACTTTGCGGATGTTGCGGGCGCATCCTTCTTCCCGAAAATGTAGCAGTTCTCCGCAAATTTGATGATTGGCTTCCCATCTCCGAAGAAATTATAGGCGAGTAATCGCCTATTTTTTTATTTTGAAGTTAGCCATTGCTAACTCGGGCCGGCCGCGAAATTTAATACTTTTGTAACAATTGCGCTTGTGTAGGGGGTTGACTTTTTATCTAAATATGGTATAATAAGTATGTAAACAGGGGAACAACCACAAGCAGAAAGGAAATTAGTTACATGAAAGACCTCTACATGGTATTCGATTCCGAAGTATGTAACTGTCCTAAAATTGATGGGCAGTTGGACACAAAAAATGGGCAGGTTTACGACTTCGGTTTACAGATTGTAGACAAACAGGGTTTTGTGTACGATCAGCGTTCTATTATTAACGAGGATGTATTTTTTGGTATGCCAAAGGCGATGGAAGAAGCGTTTTTTGCAGATAAGATTCCGCAGTACCTTGAAGGGATGCGGATGGGTCGCCACGAAATAATGAACACCTGGCAGATGTACAAAATGGTAAGGGAGATGTGCGGTGACTATGATATAAAGGCTTGCATTGCTCACAATGCACGATTTGACCTTGCGGTGTGCAATGCTACCGTTCGGTATCAGACAAAGAGCAAACGCCGTTGGTTTTTCCCTTATGAGATGCCTATTTGGGACACTATGAAAATGGCTAATGATACCATTTGTAAACAGAAAAGTTACATTGAATTTTGCAAAGAACATGGTTACATGACCAATCATGCGGTTCCACAAGTGCGTAAGACTGCCGAAATTCTGTGGCGGTATATCACAGGAGATCAGACATTTGAAGAGGAGCATACAGGACTTGCAGATGTAACCATCGAAGCACAGATTTTTGCGGAGTGCGTCCGTCAGCACAAGAAAATGGAGCGTCTGGCAGACCTTGAGGAAGGGGATATGTAACCCCTTCCTTTTTCCTTATTTTCGCCATGTAACCGCGCGCCGGCCAAAATTAGTGTTGACTAACTGCCCATAATGTGATATAATAATCACGAAAGGAAGGGATAATATAATGCGTGATTATGAAGAAAGAGCTAAAGATTTTCTGAAGAGAGTGTACCCCGCTATTTCCAATTGTTTAACAAACCCCTATGAAGTCGAGGACTGCATGGATACCTTTTGTGAGAAGAATCACCGTAATATAACAGTCTGCTGGGGTTCTGCTCGTGTTGCTATCATTACTTCTGATTATGTTATCAAATGGGAATATGATTCAGACATGGCAAAACTTGTTGGTGGTTTTAAAGACGAATTAAGTCTGTATGAGAAGGCACAGAAAGATGGTTTTGCATATCTGTTTGCAGAAATTACACCTTTTACATATCAAGATTTTCCCTTCTATATTATGCCACGGATCGAATCTTGGGATAGTATAGATTCTGTTGATGGTTGGGAGTGCATGACCAAAGAGGAAGCAAATTGGTGTGCTGAACAGCGTCTTAGCGATCTCCATGATGGAAATTTTGGTATTCGAGATGGACATATTTGCATTTTTGACTATGGTCTTGTCGGTGCGTAAGGAGTGATAATATGCGTATCTATTATGTATATAGACATAGAAAAGATACTCCCCCATGTATCGTAGAAGTACATCGTACTTGGTGGGGAGCAAGACATAGTTGCAAAGAATATAATGAAATTATGAAAATAAATGGATATGCAGACAGATGCAAGTATTTTTATAAAAAGGCGAAAAGAGTTAGGTCAGCCTAACTCGCGCCGGCCGCCGATTGTATACAGTATACTTTAAATTTAGGGGTTGACTTTTAGCAGAAATTCGTATATAATATAATTGTTCCAAGGGAAGAGAAACGGATGGGCACTAAGGGCAAGACGTCACCCAATAACCCCTGTCACCGCTTGCTGACGAGCGAGATTTAAAACTAAGAAATAAAAAAAGTTTTAAAAAACCCTTGACAAACCCCAAACCCTATGGTATAATAAATACGAACAAAGGGAACGACACCCTACAAACGAGAAAGGATTTACCACCATGAAGAAAAACTCTCTGCTGACCCTCGTTGCTTTCCTGAATGGACAGGATGTGGATGTGTCCGAAGTCAAGGCTGAACTGGAAGCCGAACTGGCGAAGGATGCGGAACGTGCCCAGGCGAAGGGCGCCCTGTATGACTCCGCTAAGGATGTCGTGATGGGCGAACTGCGGGTTGCCGAAAAGCCCGTGACCATCGGCGAACTGTTCTCTGCCGTAGAGGACAAACTGCCCGAAGGTTTCACCAAGGGCATGGTGCAGTACGCCATCACCAAGCGGTGGGCGAACGAAGTGGGCAAGGTTGAGGGCAACCCCAACACCTACTTCGCCAAGTAAGGAGAGGAACAGGGCGCACGGTGGTGCGCCCTATTTCTTTTGACCGCATATTGTATACAGTATCCAGCGCGCCGGCCGAATTTAACAGAATCGTAACAATTTTCTTGTTGACTTTCTACTATATATGTGATATTATATACATGAAAGAGAGGTAATGAACATGAAGATTTATAGGGTCGCTACTGATGATGGTTGTGAAGAAAAATTTTTTACAGACGAACAAAAAGCCACCGAATATGGTTTAACTTTACTTGATGAAGTAAACCATGCTGAATGGGAACGCAGAGATATTTGCGATATTTACGGTGTTGATTCCTGGGAAGAAGCAAGAAAACTTGCTATTGATGATGGCGAAGATGGCGTATGGATTAGGAAAATCGAGGTCATTGAGTAATGAAAGTATATCTCAAGAATATTTATCACCAGCAGACGGTTCGTGATATGCCTTTTTTCAAAGCACTTCACATTCGCTTCTGTGGTTGGTTCTTGTATCGGAGCAAAGAGATAGAAGAAAGACCTATTATTCGTTTTCTGATTTAAGGAGAGTACAATGACAGATTTTGAAAAAGTTATGCAATTCCTAAATGCTCATTTCCCTGATGAATCAACCCAACCCTTTTTTATTCTTGAACAGAAAGGTCCAGATATTAAATTAGTTTTTCCGCAGAATGATGTATGGTATGACACTATATTTACTTTTACCGCTGACGGAAAACTGATTGATATTAACGGAGTTAGCGCAGTCTAAACATGAAAGAGGAAAAAGAAATGAAAGTTGATGTTAATCTTACCATTACCGATGAAGATTGGGAAAAAATCGAAAAGGCTATGAAAGAAGAAGCCTTAGAACACCAGGATTGCGCGGGTAATACTTGGTTTAAAACAGAAGAAGAATATGAAGAATGGGCAGGTGATCTGCTCGATACCATGCTGATTGTAGCCTTCCAAGCCATAGGGATAGAGTTAGAGTAATCTAACTCTCGCCGGCCGAAAATTAGGTGTTGACATTTTCTATTTTATATGTTATAATAACAATGTAAAAAGGAAGGATACCTTACAAACCAGAAAGGTTACACAATGAAAAGTTTAGTAACATTTAACCCCTTCCGCATTGACTATATGCGTCCTTATGAAATGTTAGACAATGCGATTGAACGTCTTGAAGTTGCCAGCAAAACACTGGATAAACTCCGTGAAAAGGGACGCCTGTCTGGTAAACAGGCAGATAGTATCGTGGCTGATCTGATCGGTGAGCGTACCTTCACCATCCGCCCCTTCCTGGACGCTCTCGAATGTCATGGTTACATTCGTACTGAAATTCTTCCCGAAGAATATATTAAAATCACCATGAAGCGTCCCGAAGTGGGAACGGTATTTCCCACACACGATCCCAATTGCGTTATTTTCGTTCCATGTTGCTATAACCCTCGTCCCTATCTTATCTACAATCCTGTCATTTCCAAGTCTGCTGATCCGAAATACACTCGGGTTCAAGGCGATCGCATGGTACAGGTACTTCGCAAGTACTACCATTGGGTGGGTTAATCCCGCCCTTTGGCCGGCCGCCTGTCCAAAATGGTGAAAAATTTTACCAAATAATCAATTGTTTTTAGGCATGGATGTGATATAATTAATACTGTCAGGAGGGGAAAGCGCCCACCGAACTAATGGGTGGGTCCAATCAGGATAGGCGAGTAGGAGAAGCCAACTGCAATTGGCGAAGTACCGAAAGCTAAGACGAGAAGAAAAGTTGCAGATTTCCCTTCTACCCCTCTTGACAAAAAGCAAATCCTGTGCTATAATAAGGATGTAAAAAAGAGGAAGGAAAACCTCACAAACCAGAAAGGCAAACCCTATGAAGAAAGCTACTTACGAAACCATCAAGAACGCTCTGGTGACCTTCGGCTATGCGGACAAGGATGTTCTGGCAGAGCTGGACAAGGAGATCAACAAGGGTGCGGAAGCCAAGGCGAAGAACGCCGAAGCCTACGAGGGTATTCATGATCTGGTGATCGGTGCCCTGGGCGATGCTCCTGCGACCTGCGGCGAGATCTTCGAAGCTATCGAAGCTGAACTGCCCGAGGGCATGACCAAGGGTAAGGTTCAGTACGCCCTGACCCACCTGTGGAGCGATGAGATCGTGGTCATCGCTGGCAAGCCGAACACCTATCGGCGTGCCTAAGGCGTAAGGTTTCTAAGGGGTTTTCCCTAAAAGCCCCTTTCCAACATCCCCTAACCCTTTCCTTCCTTCGCCCACCGCAAGGTGGGCCTTTCCCTTATATGCGAGTTAGTTCACGCTAACTCGGCCGGCGCGATTTAATACTTTTGTAACAATTTTCTTGTTGACTTTTACCCTCCTATCTGTTATAATATACATGAAAGGAAGGTAAGAGACATGAAATACTTCATGGGAATTGTTTTTGGAACCCTCACTACTGCTCTGATCAAAGTAGGTATCAAATGTACTGAACTGTACATGGTTTTTTCTCCTGCCGCTATGTGGGCATATATCGCAGGTTGCCTTGTTGATGGTTTTTTGTCAACTAGAAAAAAATCTAAAATTTATGCTTGACAAATTTCAAAAAATAGTGTATAATTTTTATAGAAACAAGAAAGGAAAGTGAAAGAAATGGCTAAGGTATCTAAAACTGTTGTTGATTCTACTATTCGTTCCAATGTTTTTGCCATGCTCATCAATCCCGATAGTGGATGGAAAAAAATCAATGATCGGCAGTATGGCATGATTGTCACTGACCTTAATGGTGTAAAGCGTTACGTTCGCCTCGGTGCGATTGTCGCCGAGGAGCGTGAGGACATGACCGCCGAGGAACTGATGCAGTCCGAGATTGATGCCTTTGAGCAGAAACAGGCAGACAAGGCAGAAAAAGCCAAGGCGAAGATGCAGAAAATCGCCAAGGATAAAGCAAAGCGTGAAGCCGAAAAAAAGGCGAAGGAGGATAAATAATAATGGATTTTGTTGCAGTTCTTTTCATCATCCTGGCATTTCTCGGAGTAGTTTCCGAGCATTTTGCTCTGATCGTGTGTGCGATCTACTTCGCACTGTATCTGATCTTGTGCTTTGCAAAGCGTTTTTAAGAAAGGAGAAAAAATATGATTGTACAAATTGCCTTGATTGCCCTTAAACTGTGTGGTGTGATCGCGTGGCCGTGGGTTTGGGTACTCACTCCCCTGTGGATTGGTGCCATTATTGCAATTCTTTGGGTTGTGATTCAGTTCCTGTTTATTTGGCGAATGACCAAATAAACCAAGTTAGCGCAAGCTAACTTGCGCCGGCCGATTTAATACTTTCGTAACAATTATTGTATTGACATTTTAATAGGATGTGATATAATAATAGTGAAAGAGGTGATATTATGATTAAGGTTTTGGATCGTGGATACTATTACAAGGCACTCTGTCCTTCCTGTTACTCTACTTTTGTATTTGATGTTGCAGATTTTCAGAACCATATGCGACTTGGTCCTGGTAGCCTTGTAGCAGTACCAACAGGTGATAGGTATATTACTTGTCCCATTTGTCGCAGAACTATCGAAAGTGAAAGTCCATACATTTCTATTATTCAAAAGCGTGGGGCACATCAGCTTTCTTTTGAAGAAGAGTGTGCAGAAAAAGGCATAGATTGGAATGATTTAGTATGACCCAGCTTCAAGCAATCCGTAAGTTTGCAGATTATGTCGCTCAATCTCATGTAACGCTCTACCGTTCACCCGATGATGATTGGGAGATCAATCTGTCAGGCACTAAACCTCGCATGGGTATTCCTACTCATTTAATGAAAATTGATGATGGTGATAGAGAATATCGTGCCTACTTTGTTGAGCGTTGCCCTATGGGTCGTGGTTTTGCCCATGTTACCATTTCTATCCTTCACGAAATTGGGCATCATTTTAATCGTGAAATCTTTCTATTCGATACCGATATGGAAGAGTATGAGAAATTAAAAGGGTTTGATCACCTTAACTGCCCTTGTGAACGAGTCGCCACCGAATGGGCATTTGAATGGCTTAAAGATGCGGAGCATCGGAGAGTAGCAAAACAGTTTGAGCGTGAGTTCTTTAGTCACGCCTAACTGCGCCGGCCACTTGACAAACCTTAAAATATATGATATACTATATCCGAAAGGAAGGTAGATAGTATGCCGAAGATTTATATTGCAAGTCCCATCTTTGAAAATAGCCAACGTAAACTCGTTGAAAGGTATGTCAAACAACTTCGGCTACGTAAGGATACTGAAGTATATGTTCCTATGGAACATAAAATTAAAGACGCGTGGAAAATGTCCAATAATGAATGGGGTAGACGAGTCTTTGAAGAAGATATTAGGGCACTTGATTGGTGTGATACCGTTATTGTTTTCTATTATGGTTTAATGAGCGATAGTGGAACCGCATGGGAACAGGGATATGCCTATGCTAAAGGTAAAGATGTTTATGTTCTATGGGTGGGCGATGATAATCGTACTTCACTTATGGTAGTTAATGGACAGAATTATACCCCTGGTAAAGAAATTAATTATCCTTATCAGACCTAACGGGCCGGCGCAATTTTCTATTGACAAATCTATATAATTATGATATACTTATCTTACCAAAAGGAAAGGAATGAATTGTATGAAGTATCTCATTATGCGATGCTATGGAACTTATGATGTTGATTATTGCGAACCCATTGCGATGGTAGATGATTGGAAACAGTGGTATGAGAATACTCAGCCTGATTATCTTACCGAGATTTATTCTTATGACGGGGAGCAATTTACCCAAGTTAAACAATATTATGAACCGTATAAGAGTGGTATGGCACTTTACTATTGGGATATAGAAGAAGATCCCACAGAAGTTCCACCGCATGTGATTAAGAAGTGGTCCGATCGTTCTTCTGATGAAGATGTTCCTGAAGAGATTAAAAATTGGGCAGATCAGGAACGTTATTATGTTGCGGGAGATCCTTTTGACCTTGACCTTGCACTTCACGACTTCCCTCGTGATGATAATGTCAGTTGGTTTACAGGCACCTTTGTGGATGGAAGGTTTAAACCCGATAGATACTATGTCTATGGGGAATATGAAGATTTCCGCTATTCTACTGGGTATTAATCTATACCCAATAGAAGGCCGGCGCAAATTTCCTATTGACTTTTCCTACATAATATGATATACTATGTATGAAAGAAAGGAGCACATTATGGAAATTGAAATTAATTGGACAGTCCCGTATTATATTCTATTAACTCCCGTAGACGTTGGACTAATTAGGGCAAGGCTTATTACTTACATGAATACATATCCCAATTTCAATCATGATGAACTTCGTGAAATCATTATGGATTTTATTGCGAATCATTATGATGAAGATCTCTATGTCGCCTTTGGCGAAGAACAGTGTGATGAAGTCTTAAACAAACTTCTCCAGGGATATGGAATCCAGCTTTCTATGTTCGATAGATTAGGAAGAATTATTGAAAGGGTCTAACACGAGTTAGACCCTTTTAACTTTTTCCGGCCAAGTCCCAATGATAGGACTTAACTTACTTGACAATAATTATTTATTATGATATACTTAATTTGTAAATAAGAGAAGGACACTCTAAAAACCAGAAAGGATTTTATTATGGTATATGCTAAAGAAATGCACAAAGTTGCGACACAAGTGAAAAACGAAAAAGAAGAAAGATCTCGTAAGGCATTTGAAGAAAAAATGAAACAGCGCAATGAAAAAACTCTTGAATTCTGCCATTCTACTCTTTCGAGAATGATTGAAGATAAGGCAAATAATGGTTTATTTTCTCTTATTCTACACATCACAAAACCAGATGGTGAAGGAATGTGCACTATAGTAGAACATAAAGGATGCTATAATTATGAATATAAACAGTCGCTTGTATTTGACACTGTAAAAAAAGTTCTCGCTGACAATGGTTATGCATATATTACTACCACTAATAATTTTTGTACATATCGTGGCAAATATAGGTATCAGGATATTTGGAATGATGGTCTTAGCTTAACAATCTCATGGTAACGAAGTGGGACAGAAATGTCCCACTTTTCAGCCGGCCAATTTTTAGCCGGCCGCGCCCACAGATTCTACCTCCCCAGTATATTATATCACAGCCCTTCACGCAAGTCAACCCCAAAATTGTTACGAAAGTATTACATTTCTGTTACATCGTCGTCGCCTTTAATCATAGGCATCGCGCCCGCTAGTAATTGCAAGCGCCCTCCATTTTGAGCCGGCCGCAATCGCTATAAGCTGCGTTTGATAAGCTGGGTAAGCTGGGCCAGATAAGCTGGGCCGGCGAGCTGGGTAAGCTGGGCGTCGCCCTGAGATTGTGCGCGAAAAATTTTCTGTGGTATCAATGTTAAGGACCGGTCGCCTTTGGTATGCCGGAACCGAAATTCGGCTCTAGAAGCTGCGTCTGTATCTCGATGGTATCGAGAAGCTGGATAAGCTGGGAAAGCTGACTTTTCTAGGAAGCTATTTTTTGGAGCAAAATCTGGAATGGCCCAGATTTTTTTTAAAATGTGAGATTGTATACAGTATACTGTATACAAGTCCAATATTTGACTTTTACTAAAATTTAGTGTATAATTTTTATGTAAGAAAGGAGAGTTAGTAGTAGTATGAGAGGTCGTATCGTATATGTAGTTGTTGCTAAGAGTCGCGTCCTAGACCAGATTATAGCAATTGACGCCGTGTGCGCTACAAAGGAGCGCGCAGAGCAGATCGTCCGAGAGATGACCGAGGAAGGCCTGCTATTTTCCGACCGCATGTACTGGTCTTATGTTCCCACGCTTGAAGAGGAGGAATAACTATGATCACTACCACGTATTACTTCCCGCGCAATTCCACTGGCCGCTATGTGCTCGATAGCATCGTGCGCAACGTAGGCTGCTCTGTCGGCAATATTCGCAAAGTGTCCGACACGATTGCTGTGCCGATAACCGCGCCAAAGCGTGAAATTCCAAAGATTAAATCTATACTTCAAATGTATGATTTAATATAACTAATACTTGACTTTTTCCAAATTTTGGTGTATAATATTTACAGAAAGAGAGAGAAAAAGATCTCTTTTCAGATAAAATAATTTGTGCGGTTTGCGATCCGCCGTAAATCAAAATCGTGTGTAAAGGAGGATTTATGAAGGTTTCCGAACTCAAGTCCCTTATTGCTGGCATCGAAGGTGCCATGAATGGTCGTCAGAATAAGACCAATTTTGTTATCGTCCCATGTGAGGATGGTATCGTAAAGATTTCCACCGCCGTGGCAATCGACAAGGACACTAAGACCCATAAGGCTTTTAATATGGACGCCGCAGTTGCGGAGTACCGTGCTTGGGAGAGCGAGAACGCGCTCAAGGCCGTTGAACGTGCCAACAAGCCTGTAAAGGTAAAGGGTCCTAACCCCGAAGCAGAAGCTCGCCGTCAGGCGCTTGATGCTCAGATCGCAGGTCTACCTGCATTCGATGGCTTCACTGCCACCGATATCATGAACGCTCTAAAGGGTCAGCTTGCTGACAACGTAACCGTAATGGCCATCGGCTCCAGCGCCGGTCGTCTAGTTGAAGCGGGCGTTCTAACCGTCGAAACTCGTAAGGACGAGAAGAACCCTAAGGGTAAGAAGTACTACACTAAGGGTTAACATTTTTCCGAAGAGGGCTGACAGACCCACCGAGGCTCCCTCTTCAACCTTTCGGTTATCGCAGAAATTTGGCCGCGAATCTAAGGTTTAACTCGTTACATCTAATATTTGACAATTTTCCAAATTTCTGTTATAATATATATGTAAGAGGGAGAAGTTCACCGTTTCACCCACTCCCTCTTATACTTGGGGGTCCCGCCGGCCAGAGCTTGGTCGTGCGGGATTTTTTTATGCTTGCGGATTGTATACAGTATACAGTATCCAATTTATATTTTTATATATACCTTCCCATTATATCATAACACGATTTCTCATAAAAGTCAAACATTCGGAATTGTATACAGTATCCAAGATGCAATTTCATTTCATTCCAATTGTATACTGTATACAGGCGCAATTTCATTTCAAAATCCCATAACCTCAGCCCGCGAAAAATTTTTTTATTATGCTTCCCAAAATTATCCCCCTTTTTAGACGCATTTGATAAAAATATCAAAAGTACCATAACTAGGGTATTAGCTGTATTAGACGCAACCGCCCTAGTTCTACATCTTGTTGGATTAGTTAAATTTTCGTATAGTTAAGTATTATTTTGACACGCACAAAATAACTCATAGGAAAGCTGGGCGCATCGAGAGTTTATTAGGTAGCTCCCTTAGCAGACGCGATTGCTATATATATATCAAACGCGTCCGAAATGGGGGCGAATGGTTATCTGTCGCTACTTTTTGATACCGAGTCAAATATTTGACAAAATAGAATTTTGCGTGCTATAATATAAAAAAGAAAAGAAAATTAAATTTTAATTAATTTTATTTTAATTTAAAAAAATACTTGACAGCTTTGAAAATTAGGCGCACGCACCTATTACCTACCCCTTCTTTCCGTGGATGCCTCGATTCCCATCGGGGATATGGGTAGGAGGTTTCGCGTCGGAAGCACATCATTCCTACTTTTATTTCTTACCTTCTTTTTTACTATAGTGTATGTGCATTTATTTGAAGATGAGATATTGGGAAAATTTTGGGAGTTGATATATTTTGTTTATTGTGGATACGTTTGATAAATTTAGTAAGTGGGATAGGGAGCATTGCGTACACCGTTTCGAAGCGAATGGTATTTAGTACGGTATTTATTAGGTGGAATTGGAATGGGGACTGCCAGTTGTCGGTGGTAGAGTTGATGAAGATAGGAAGCCAGAGTGGTATAGGATGTATGAGACGCTGGAAGAGGCGATGGGATATGCGGCGTAGGTGCGGATGTTGAATTAAGCGCGCAGACCTACCAAATATGGACGTGACGCTATAATTTTTTAACACTCATATACTATATTTAGTATACAAGATCTGGTGGACGGGCTCGCGCAGCGAGACCGGACGCCAAAAGAACGGAGCGATTGGCTAGGACGCCGAAGGCGGCCTAGACGATGAGCGCAGTGACACTTACAATGGAATATCATTTCATTTTGATTTCTCTCCATATACATATATGGTACTCGCACAAAATCCCGAAACTAAAACTTAATATTTGACTTTGGTAGAAAATTATGGTATATTTTTAGTATAGAGAAATATACCTTATTTTTGTATGGAGGAGATTGCATGAAAGCAGAGTATAATTTTGATTGGAATCTAAGACGAGAACTTGCTGGATACCTAATTGAAAAAGGAGTACCGCCGGATAGCGCCGATGACGTTACGATTATTATTCTTAATAAGGTAAATAAGGATGTTGATGATGTTCTTCGTCAAGCAAGAGGTATGATTGATATTGATGATAGCTATATTAGGTGGTAAGTATGAAAGACCCATTAGTTGAATTATTAAGTACTAGGTTTAATATTTCTGAAGCAGAAGCGTAGGCAGTAGTAGATAAAGCTTGGCGCCTGGCGCGAGAAGAATATTTTAAAAATATAGTAGATATTAGAGATGTGAAGATGGGTGTAAAAGCAGAAATAGGAGGCTCGCGCAAATGAAAGAATTTTCTCTAACCAAAGAAGAAGAAGAACAGCTTAAAATTTTGGATAAACTCAGTACATCCAAACGTATAGAACTTGTTTATGGAATAGCAAATAAACTTAATGATTATATGAGTAATAATATGTTAGAGATATGGGCATCTACACCAGAAGTAAATGCAACTTCTACGGAAGAAATACAAAAAGCAATGGAGAAGGTGGAGAATGAGGGAACATGAGCAGGTAAAAGAGTTTGCGGTTGAGGATATTATTTAGCTAGTGCGCAAAACGGATTTATCCGACTTAAATACTTTTCTAGTATTGAATGGCGGCACTGGCGTAGGTAAAACAACCGCAATTATGAATAATGTGCTTGAAGAACTTGACCATAAGTTTGGTCATTTACAGACAATGTTGGTAGTGGAAAGCCGCAGTATCACTGTTGAATAGCTGCGCCATAAGTATGGTGAAGCAGATGTATGTCAGCGGCTTGGTTTTGCCAACATGATAAAGAAAGGCACCGTAGACTATGACTGGGTTGTTATTGACGAATGTCATGGCCTCTTTAGTGAAGCTTCATTCGCAGAAGATACAACTGTAATTGGCGATTGGATTAAGTATCGCCGCAAAAACACACATGTTATATTTATTACGGCTAACGATGAATATTTTGAGGAGTTATCGAAGCAATTTTTTGCGGAAGATTCTTCTTTTATTTATTTGTTTCCGGACTTTACTAAGTATGTGTCGAATACATATGTAAAGGAAATACAGTTTATTAAGACTAGGAATACTAATGCGACATTGGATTACTTTCTTGAACAACAGGAAGGCAAACGTGGTATTGTTTTCCTTAAAAGCGCAAGCAAAGTAAAGGATTGGTACTTTAAGTTGCTTGATTAGAAGAAAGGCGTCGCAATGTTAGTTTCGCGCGCGAATCAAACTGCGCTCTCATTAGATGTGGCGCAAGCACAAATTGCGGCAAAAGACCTATTACTTGAGCTAAGTGATGGTAAGTCAGGACTTACATTGGCAGACCTCCAAGAAATGGCAGATAAGCAACGTGTTGCGGACGGAAAGGAATCATTGTTTGAAGCCTTACGCAATGAACATTTGCCCGATGATATATCAATTTTAATTGTAACTGATACGCTCCAAGAAGGCATGTCTCTTACATTTCCCAAAATTGACTACATGATTATTGATGGGTATGGAGAAGTTGAGATCAGACAGAAGGTTGGACGCTTCCGCGGCAATCTTGATCAACTATATATTATATTCAACCCTTCAAATGCGCGCCGGGACTTTCAAATCCAATCCGATATGTTTGCCCACTTCCGCAAGCTACAGGCCGAAGGCAATCAAGTAGAACTTGCAAAACAATTTGGTATACTTAAAGGCGCGCGATTCCGTGTTAAATATATTACAGAGCGCTTACACGATGATGGCGCGAAAACTTATGAAGTTAATGAACAAGCCTATCTACACCTATTGCGCGATCATAAGGACTATTTGCACTTAATGGGCAATACTGAAGAAGCAGTTAAAGAAATGTACTCGTACTTGGGCGCAACTCCAAAATTATTGGATCCAAATTGTATTAGAACATCAAACCAAAAGGACAATATTTTGGAGATAGCAGAGCGATGGCGCGGAATTCCCTTAAAGGGCCCCGCCCAAGAAGCACTTCTTCAAGACTTTAAAGCAATGGGGATTACAGATAAATCGCGGCATGCCGTTACATCATTGCGCGGCTGCACTTCTCTATTTACCGAAGCGGGAATAACCGTCACAGAAAAGCAAGCTACCCTCAAAGATCTGGAACAGTGGCCGCAATACCTTACTAAGATAAGAGAAAAATACAGAGTAATTGTTTGACAAAATTTTTAATTTATATTATAATAAATTAGAAAAAGAAATAAGGAGTAATTTGAAATGGCATTTTGGAATAAGAAAGAAGTACGAACGAAAGTTGTGGAGACAGATCCTGTATTAGAGATCCCGATTCCAAAATGTATTCATACATGGAAAGATTTTCCGGCATATATTAGAGAACGGTACACTGGACCTAGACAAGAATCTACACTTGAAGTAGTAGAGCCGTATGTATGCGTCCACTGTAAAGAACGAAACAACGTTACATTATATACAGAAACTGAAACAGGATTAACTCGTGATGAGCATAACGAAAAGCGCGAACATTGGGAACGAAAATATCGTGAGATTCTAAAGCCGCGAATCATTGTTGAAGATATGATCAATGATGAAATTTATGTTGATCCTGCAAAACTAGCGATTGTAGATAAACTCAGGAGCGTAAAGGATGAGGACAAGCAAAAAAATCAATACGGTGTGGACATTTCCTTACCGTAAAAAATATTATATAACCCATCCTTGGAAATGGTTTTCTCAATTTGGTAGAAATATTCGTTCTACCTATATGCGTGCGAAATATGGTTGGACATACTCCGATGTATGGAATTGGGATACATGGTTTGCGCACACTGTGCCATCAATGCTTCGACATATGGCAGATCATGGTAGTGCCTATCCCGGCCGTGAACCATTCGATACGCCGGAAAAATGGCATGATTGGCTTCATAATATTGCCGATATGATTGAAACCGGCACTGAAGAATGGCAAGATAAGCATAATGAATATTATGAAGAATACTTAGAAAAGTTTGATGAAGAATCTCGTGATCTATACTGGCAGCGCGCGAACGAATTATCGGAACAAGGTAATCGCAATATAAGATATGCGCTTGGACAAATTGCAGAACATTATTATGATATATGGGATTGAGGTGTAATATGATTAGTAGAATTGTAAAAAATGGTAATGGAGTATATGTATGTAGTTATTGCAGAATGCGTGTAGATCCTTGTAAAGCTAACTGCCCATTCTGTGGTAACTATTTCTCTAATTATGAGTCCTCTGTAATTAGCGATGTTAAAGAAAAAGAGCGGCGCGATGAGGACACCGCAATGCGCGAAGCCCTTAATATCGTAATGAATACATTTTGAAAGGAAGAAGTAAAAATGAAAGTTATCTATCGTGAAGAAATTGAAAATCATACCGCTTATGACCGCAATAAGTTTTGCGCGAAGTGCGGTGCCCATGAGTGGAGCATTGTGAAAGAAACTGATCCGGATAATAACGTCAGATGGTTTGTAATGTGCCCTCAGTGTGGTGCTTACGGGCCTACTATGCCTAGCCGTAAATTAGCTATTCAGGAGTGGAAGAAGCTATAATGAATATACAGCTATTAATTTGTGCATTTGTATTTCTTGCCATAGGAATCCTAATTGGAGTCAAGTGGCTAATTGAAGTGGTTATTGCCGCGATTAAAGATGCTCTGGAGTATTTGAAGGAGAGAAAAGAACTAAAATGGATGTAAAACCGTCGATTGAATTTAGTTGTCGGCATGGAGATACCGACGAGAAAATGTGGGAAGCTACTACTATTGTAGAACCCAAGGAAGGTCAGCCTTATGAAGAAACTTGCCCCGCAGTTGCGCCTGCGGATGTAAGTATGGGGCAGATTCTTGATGCTATTGCAAATCTCTATCAAACTGAATTAGATAAAGATGATAGCAGAATTATTAGCTATGATATTATTAAACTTGAACGAGTAAATAAATGTATTTGTTGTGGGGAACGAATCGGATTAAATGAACCTTATTGTGAAAGGCATAAAGCTATAATTGCTCAGATGCAACAGGAGTGGAATGAGCTTGTTAACAGCCGCTGAAGCGCGAGCAATAGCTAATCTTATTACCCCACAAGATTACTCTATACATAAACATATTGAAATAAGAATTTGGGATTCAATTTAGAATGGCGGCACTCATATTATCTATGCGGGCGAAATAACAGATAATGTTATTAAAGCCTTCAAAGCGCTTGGATATAGAGTAACACCGATGAAATATGAAGAAGAAGTTAAAATGTATAAAATAAGTTGGGAGAAAGATAAATGATTAATATTAGATATGGTATTTTTGAAACTAACTCTTCAAGCACTCATACACTAATTATGTGTGGTGATGAAGAATATAAGAAACTTCTACATAATGAACTTTATGTTGGTGTAAATGAACTAGTAACAATGGATGAATGGTTTGAGAATTATTTGCAATGTCCAAGTCTTGAAGATAAATTGCGTGGTATGACGCATGAAGAAATCGTAAAATTCTGCGAAGAAGAAGGCTATGATCCTCCATATACCCTAGATGAATACTTTGAACGATATGAATATCTAGAAAATTATGAAGAAACATATACCACAAAGAAAGGAGAAGTCATTCACGCCTTTGGTGTGTTTGGCCGAGATGGTTAATGAAACTGCTGAAATCATATACGAATGGTAATTATGAGGTTATGATATTTGAGGATGGCACGAAAATTCGTATTAACAATGAGGATGCTCTTCATCCCGAGTTTCCCGAGTCTATTGACTTGAAGATAAGTAATAGTTGTGATATGAATTGCCCCATGTGCCATGAGAACAGCTGGGAAGGTGGACCACTTGCTAATCTTAACCATCCCATCTTTGATGATATTCAGCAAGGTACTGAACTCGCGCTTGGCGGCGGAAACGTTTTCGAGCATCCGAATCTAGATGAGTTCTTGATGCGTATGCACCGGAAAGGTGTAATTTGTAACATTACCGTTCATGTGCGCCATTTCATTAAGTATTATAATGATATTCAGTACTATGTAGATCATCAGTGGATTCATGGTATTGGTATTTCAATTAATGAGCCAGTCGGTAAAGGCGTGGTAGAAATGATTAATCGTTTTCCCAATGCGGTGGTTCATGTAATTGCTGGTATTGTGGATGAAGAAATTCTTGCGCCACTACGAAACAACAATATTAAACTACTTATTCTTGGATACAAGAATTATGGGCGCGGCAAACTTTATTTCACTTCAAATCCTGTCGCTGAAAAGATTAAATGGCTTATTGATCAGCTTGGGGATATGCGCGAACAGTTTAAGATTTTGAGCTTTGATAACTTGGCTCTAAATCAGCTATTTGTTCATCGACTTCTTCCAGATAACGAATGGAAAGTAAGTTATATGGGTGACGACGGCCGGTTTACAATGTATATTGATCTAGTACGGGAGCAGTTTGCAAAATCTTCCATTTCACCGCGAGATCTCATTCTTGGTAAGTCTATTAAAGAAATGTTTGATATAATTAAGAAGGAGATATAATATGTTAACCGAAAGAACAGTATTTGCTTTAGTTAGTTTGGTAAATTTAATGGTAGCTTTTATTTTAAATGGCCTTGAGACAAAGAATAATTGGATACTCGCGGCAAAAATCTTGAATATTTTTATCGCTATATTAATTATAATAATTGCATTTATTTAATTGTTATAAAGGAGTATATATATGCCAGTTTTAATTCTATTATGTATGTTCTTTATGCACATTGTAGATGATTACTATCTGCAAGGTATTCTCGCAAGTATGAAACAGAGGAGCTGGTGGGAGAAAAATGCGCCCGATCCTCTATACAAAAATGACTATAAGATAGCGCTTGCAGAACACGCTTTCTCCTGGACATTTATGATGATGCTTCCGGTAATTGTTTATACAGCAATTATTGGAACAATGCTTCCTATTTGGGTTATTGTAGTATTCTTTGTCGTAAATGTAGCAATTCATGCATTAGTAGATAATGCAAAAGCAAATAAAAAAGCAATTAACTTAATCCAAGATCAAAGTATTCACTTTATTCAAATTATTTGTACATGGTTAATATTGGGGGTGCTATAATGCCTAAGACACTTGATGAACTTGCTGAAATGATTGCAAGACGTGATGACATTAGTTTAGAAGAAGCTATGGCGGCGATCCGCGATACTGTGGGCGATCTCGAATGTGCTTTCTATAATGGTAATATTGATTTGGCAGAAACTATTCTGGCTGAAGACCTAGGCATCGAACCAGACTATCTTGATCTATTTATTTTATAAGAAAGAAGTACAATTATGAATGAAAAAATTTTTGCCGGATGGCAAGTCTTAATGATAGTAGTTTGTATAACATTGATTACATCAATCTTATTTATGGCCGTAGGCTTTGATATTGGCGCAAATAGGGCGGCGGAAAAACTGAATGAATATGTATATATACGTTCAGTAACAGATGCTAATAATATACGTTTTGATTTATGTTATAATAAATTAACTAATCAGATGTATTATTATGAAACAGATAATCCTTTTTCTCGTGAACCAATTCTGATATTTGAAAATGATATAATGCGGCCGGCATACTTCCCGGCAGATAATTAAAATGCGGCGATGCCGCATTTTTTTTTATTTGTTCAAATAAAATACTATTATTATTTCTTTTTACAACTACCTAAGATTAGAAGAATATGCTTATAGGAGGGATAATATGGCAATTAACTATAATTTACCGCCGGAACCACGTCAAAATGCGGTACTAAAACGTATTTATCCCTGGGACGAGTACGATATTAATTTAGTAATGCAATGGTTATATGCATAGGCAAAAAAGACAGGATTTGTTGGGACAATTGAAGATTTTAAATTAAGATATGGCGCGTATATTGAAGCGACTGACCCACAAGATATACAAGATCTAATTGAAAATTATTAGGGTGCTTATCATATCACACCATTATTAAGCATAGAGCAAGTATTACAAACTAAAAATAAAGTATTAAATTAGAATATTATAATAGACCCAATACCAGAGGATGTTGTAGTCAATAAGAAAACCTATAAAGGTTCTTATTCAGTAACTCCATTGCCGCTGGTAGATTAGGTTCTACGTACAGAAGATAGAGTAATGGAAGATAATCTAGTAATAGAACAAATTCCATTTCATAAAGTAAGTAATGATGCAGGTGGATACACCTTCACAATAGGATAAGGAGGGATTATAATGGCAAGTAACCAATACGTTAATAAAGTCATATTCGGTAGTGATGTCATTATGGATATTAGTAGCGACACTGTTGCTGCTAATAAATTATTAAGCGGCATTACCGCACACGATCATACCGGTGCGCCAATCACTGGTGAATGTACTTATGATAGTGATACAACTGACGCTGACGCTAATACAGATGAAATTTTAGCGGGGAAATATGCCTATGTTAATAAGGTAAAATTAACTGGTACAATGGTCAATTAGGGAGAAAAGCATTATACTTTAAGTGCAAGAGATACTGAAGTTAGTATCCCATAGGGATATCATGATGGTAGCGGTGGTATTGGACTTAGTACTGCTGATAAAACTGCGCTTGTTGCCGCAAATGTGCGCCAGGGCGTAACTGTTTTAGGTGTTTCTGGAACAATGAGCGGCATGGAAGGTGTAAAAGCGACTAGTGCTTCTATCACTCCATATACTACCGCGCAAACAGTAATACCAACAGACTTAGGTGATTATAATAGTATCACTCAAATTAATATTGCCGCTATTACCAAAACTGAAGTAGATAATGCCGCAGGTGGAAAAACCGTTACGATTGGTACCGTCGCGCCGACACCTTAAGGCGGTGATAGCGTATGGCAAACAATCCATATGTAAACAAAGTTTAGTACGGAAATGAAGTATTAATTGATATAAGCAATGATACTGTAACTGCAAATAAAATACTTAGTGGCTATACAGCCCATAATAAAGCGGGCGCGCCAATAAGCGGTACAATTACTACTAAAACCGCAAATGATATATATTTTACAGAAGAAGCCGATACATAGACTGGAAAAGTTTATTTACAAGCTAATGTTCCCGCGGGTTATTATGATGGTATAAATTATCTAGGAATAAGTACATTATATTTACCGATTCCTTCTTCTGGTACGGTTGCTTTTACAGTAAAAATTCCAAACGGAACTTTAAACCCCAATAAGGCTACCGCTGCGGATTGGATACCATTAGAGATTGAGGTAGACTCTAATGGTAATTCAAATGTATAGGATAATACAATTGGCGCGATAGATGGAGATAATTTAGGATATGGAAGTAATTAATAAGGAGGGATATAGATGCCATCACAAAAAGTAATAATTACTAAGTCTAAATTAGATGACTTAGCAAGCGCTATTAGTAATAAAAGTGGTGCTAATATTCCTCTAACTATAGACTAGATGACTACCGCTGTAGGAAATATTCAAACTAGCGGTAGTAGTATTAATTTACAAACTAAAAATGTAACACCTACTGAAAGTAGTTAGACAATTACTCCCGATAGTGGATATAATGGATTAAGTTCAGTATCCGTTGGCGCGATTTCTACTACTTATGTTGGATCCGGTATTGCAAGAAAATCTTCTAGTGATTTAACCAATTCTAATTTAACAGTAACGGCTCCAGCTGGCTATTATGAATAGATAGCGACTAAAACTTTAACCGATTCAAATTTAGTAGCTGGTAATATTAAAGATGGGACTACTATTTTTGGTGTAACCGGTACATATGTTACACCAAATAATTATCCTACTTTTACTGTAGTTTCTAATAATAATAGTACGACTGTTACTTGTGATAAAACCTATTCAGAATGCTTAGCATATGTATATAGCGGCATAATGATGGCAGATATAGTATCTGACGGCGTGCATTTACCTTTTACTTGTATTAATGAACCAACAAATAATACAATTACATATAGTACGACGGCGGTAAATGATGAATATGGTATAAATACATTAGAAATTCTTTATACATCATCCGGAACAATAACTTATAATGAAATTTATGTTGATAAGTAGGATAGTTCTACTTTAACTGCTTCTGGCGCAACTGTAACCGCGCCCGCAGGCTATTATCCCACAGCGGCAACAAAAACAATAGCCTCTGGTTCCGCTACTATACCCGCTACTTCAATAACTGCTAATCCATCAATTACAGTTGGTTCTGATGGTTTAATTACAGCTACTGCAAGTGCGACACAAAGTGTAACCCCAACAGTAAGCGCGGGTTATGTAAGTTCCGGAACAACTGGAACAATTACAGTTAGTGGCAGTAATACTAATCAATTATCCACACAAGCCGGAACTACAATTGCACCAACTGAAAGTGAACAAACTGCGGTTGCCGCCGGAAAATATACAACTGGTGCAGTAAAAGTTGGCGCGATTAGTAGTACATACGTTGGCTCTGGAATTACATCTCGTTCTTCTAGTGATTTAAGCGCGAGTGGCGCCACAGTCACTGTTCCAGCTGGTTATTATAGCGCGCAAGCTTCTAAGGCAGTAACTAATGGATCTGCGGCCGGGCCAGCAACAGTCAGCGGCAGTAGCGCAACAGTTTCCACTGGCACAAATACATTAACATTAACAAAAACAGTATCAGTAACTCCAACAGTGAGTGCTGGTTATGTAAGTAGTGGAACTGCTACTAATTCATCTGTATCTTTAACTGCTTCTGTTACAACTAAAGCGGCTGCAACTATAACACCAACCACTACTAATCAGACAATTGCTTCTGGAACATATTTAACCGGAACGCAAACTATTAGCGGCGATGCAAACTTAGTTGCTTCTAATATTATTAGTGGTAAGTCTATATTTGGTGTTAGCGGTTCAGTTGTTATTCAACATTATTATACAGGTTCATCTACACCGAGTTCTAGTTTGGGCGCGAATGGTGATATTTATTTGAAGACATCATAAGGAGGGATATAATGGCTACAGTAACAAATTCAGTAACATTACACCCTTCTGGATATACAGGTGCTTCAAACTTGACTATTCCTACAAGTGGTAGTTATACAATTACTAACGCTTATAAAGCTTCTGGTGATACATCTAATTATAGTCGTATTTCAATTAGCACAAGCACAACTGGTTATTTTTATTTAACATTTGATACATCAGAAATACCTGCGAGTGCCACTATTACAAGTATAACTGGTACAGCTACAGTACGTGTTAGTAATACAACACGTGTTACTAATACTGTCTGTTAGTTATATACCGGAACAACAGCAAAAGGTTCAAATAAAACTTTTGCTTCAACGACAGCAGGCAATACAGTTACTCTTACGCCAGGTAGTTGGACACGTTCTGAATTAAATGATTTGCGCTTAAGAATTGGAGCGACAGGTTCTTCATCTACTCAAACTAAATATATATATTTATATGGCGCTACAATTACAATTAACTATAGTGTATAGGCATATGATATTACGCTTACAAATAATTCAAGCGCGACCGCATCTTTAAGTGATACTAGTGCGCCAGAAGGTGGAAGTGTTGATGTTTATATAAACACTATATCTGGTATAACTGTTACTGATAATAGTGTTAATGTCACTAATTCTTTTGGTGTAGCAGGTCCGGAAACAATAACATAGGTTCCAAGTACAACTTTTACTACAGGTAAAAGTTCTAGTGATGCCAACTTTTATCAAAACTCAAGCACTACTAGTACATCTTGGTTAGAGTATGCAATAGGGCATTCAGCAGAAAACCCATATTCAACTTCTAATACAAGTAATACATATGCTAAACCATCTGGTTAGACTGCTTGGATAAACTATCATTTTGATTTTAGTGATATTCCTTCTGATGCTATAATTAATAGTATAAGCGTAAAAGTATATGGCGCGCGCGAAGATTCTAGTATAGATTCAACGCACGTTGCGCGCTTCTAGTGTTATAGCGGGACCACCGCTAAAGGCACTAGACAAGATTTTACAAGTACAAGTAATAGTGCAGTAACTGTAACTGATCCTGGTATTTGGACTAGAACAGAATTATAGAATGCACAATTACGATTTGAAGTTGGTTATTATGGCGGCCGCATGTTAGGCATTACTTGGACGGTTGTATATGAAGTAGAAGGATATGTATACACTATTACAAATATATCTACAAATCATACAATTGTAGTATCTAACTCTGGTGGAAGCCAGCAAACAATATATTATAAAGTAAATGGCTCATGGGTCGCGGCGGTAGCCGTATATAAAAAAATAAATGGTTCATGGGTATTATAGAATGATTTAACTAGCGTATTCGATACTAATACGAATTACGTTAAAGGATAATGGAGGTAATAATTATGGCAAGAAATATTTTTAGAGTTGAAGCTTGGATTGTAGACGCAAATGGCGCATTTAACGTACTAACCGGATATCCAAAGAACTTCGATAGTAATAGTTATAATGGGGACACTGATAAAGCACTTAAGCGTGCAATGGGTGATTTCTCTGAAGTATTTGGTGCATTTTGTAAGCGCGATGACCGTCAGCTTCAAACTGTTATCTTAACTCAAGTAAACGGACAATTAATTGATAGAAAGAGTTTGGGCGCGTTAGTAGAGCCAGAACCAGCTCAGCCTGAAGAACCAGAAATTCCTGAAGAACCAGAAGGTTAATCAATAAGGGGGTGAGATGAATGTCTAATCTAAATTTTGGAATGAACATTCTCCCCAAAACTACTAATACATATACATTAGGTAGTAATGAATATAAATGGAATATTTTTGCAAATTAGATTAATGGTGTAAATGTTTAGAGCATTATAAATGGCAGCGGAAGCGGTTCTGGAGTAGATGTACAAATTAATGAAACTTCAATTGTTTCGGATGGAGTCGCTAATATTCCAATTGCTAATTAGAATACTTATGGTGTAATTTAGGTTAGTGATAGTAATCTTACATTTGGCGTAATATTGGATTAGGGACTACTAAAAACATCTCCTGCTGGCGTAGCCAATATTAAAGCAGGAAATGCGAGTAGAATGCCTATTGTTCCAGCGCATTAGCATGAAGCTGTTTATTATGGTTTATCTAAACTTGCAGGTGTTGATCTTGCATCCGGAAATGATACAGTAGGAGTTTATCCGGCTACGGCTAAAAATGCAATTTAGAGTATGATCGGAGTTGAAAATGCAGTAACTTTTACTGAAAATATATCGGGAACTGTAGTTACAATTAATGGAGAACCAAATACTAAATATAAATGTAACGAAGTAACTGCTCTTACAATTAATGCTCCAAGTGCTGGTACTATTGATGTTTGGTTTACTTCGGGACAAACTCCTACAACATTAACAGTAACAAATGTATAGTTTCCAGAATGGTTTGATATAGAGAATTTAGAATCTGATACTGTTTATGAAATTGTTATTACAAATGGTTTTGGAGGTGTTGCCTCATGGCCGGCTCCAATTATAACGTAATTGGCAATCCTGCAATAGTACATAGTGTAGCAAAGGCGCCAATTGAAAATATGAAAATTCATTTTCTTCCTACCTAGGAAGGAAGTGGAAATCCCTCTCCAGAAAATGTTCGAGCAATAAATGGTTGGACTTCTATAAATGCTTATCAATCTTCTGCGAATGTAATACCTTTTCATGAAGTTCTACCAGAAGAATGGACTAATACAATAAATGGCGTAACAGCTACTTACTCTTAGGGTGTTATGACAATTACTGGTACACATACAAGTTCGACATGGACAAATGTTTGTGATAAATCATCATATTGGAGTGCTAATCCAATAATATTACCTCCAGGAAAGTATGTATTTCCAAAAGCTTCTGGAACAGCAGTTACGCGAGATTTTTGTATTCGCTGTAAAATAGATGGAGGCTCTACTATTAATAAATCAGCTTCTTTTACGGCATATCAAGGAGTAGAGGTAATAGGTTTTTATTTTGCAATAAAGGGAGAGGGAGAATTTAATTGTACTTGTCCTGTCATGGTTTCTGTAGCAGAACCAGCGAATCGACCAACTCAATATAAACCATATCACCCAATTAATACAATTCCAGTTGAAATGAAAACAATTGGTAAAAATCTCATTCATACGAAATATCCTTCTAGAACCGCATCGGGAATTACATTTACAGTAAATTCTGATTATACTATAACAGTAAATGGTACTGCCACAAGTTAGACTTGGCTTGCACCTAATCTAGTAGGAAAAAAAGAATATGCTACTTTCTTGAAAGCGGGCACATACTTTTTTTCTGGAGGAAAAACTGCAAAAAAAGCAGCTTATTTAGCTGGATGGTATATTGATGGAACGGCCTTTAGTCAATCTTGGGATGAAGGAGCCGGACGTGTATATAATTTTAAAAAAGATGTTTGGATATATCCTTAGATTTGTATTAATAAGGATGAAACCGTAAATAATGAAATTTTTAATATTCAACTTGAATATGGAACTTCTGCAACTGAATTTGAGCCATACTCTGAAACTTAGTAGACTATTTATGGTGGCTATATTGATCCCGCTGCTGGTAAAATTATTGCAGAATATGTAAAAATTGCTCCAACAAAAGAGCAGTTTACACAGTAGGCTTCTGCGGGAATTGGATATAGACAAACATCACCAATATATTCTCCCACCGCTAGTGGTGTAATTTGGAATACCGCAAGATAGCAACAATTATGTAATAAAGCTGTAATAGCTAATCCATATTCTGAAAGCGCGGATACATATGGAAATTATATGGCTGTTGTATATACAATGGAAGTTTCTACTACAGTAGCATATGCGCGTATTTCAGAAGCTTTATATCAAAGTTTAGATGAAGGAGAAACTGTAGAGTTTACTTATAAACTTGCAAATCCAATAGAATATGATATACCAAAAGAAAAATTAAATACCTTATTGGACACTTCTATTTATTGGTCTGAAGCACTTCAAAATGTAGAAATAAATTATGAAGTAATAGACAGTATGGAAATGATCGAGGCACGAAAACGCACTATGCAGCCATAGTTACTTAATAAAGAAGGAGATATTGTTGAATTTAATACTAAGTTACAGTTACCATTAAAAGAGAATACTATTACTTGGTAGTCAGAATGGTGGAAAAGTGGAACTCCAAGTTTATCTAACGTAAGAATAATTGTTGGAAAAGAATAGCTTGAAATGAAATAGTATAAATCCAAGAATATCGGAGATTTGCTTGCCTTTTCTGCTTCCGTAAATAAATTAAAAACAAATAATTTAACAAATTCTTGTTATGATAAAACTAATAATTATACAACTATAAGTAATATAGTGGGTAACTCAGTTACGACAACAGTTCTTCAATATAATACTGAATTAAATAAAAACTAGTATTAGAATGGATATTTTGGAGTCCGTTTTAAAAATTTAGAATTTAATAAAAATTATATTGTGTCTTTTGATGTTACTAATATTACTAGCAATCCATTAGACGCTTCTTTATCAGATTTATTATTAATGAGTCCACGCGGATGGAGTAATACAAATCCAACCGTTAACGGTAATAGAGTATCCTTTAACTATAATCATAAAATGTATGAAGCTTATCCTACTCGTAATATGATAGAAATACACATATGTGGTATGAACGCAACTTTTTCTAACTTCATGGTAACACGCGAGGATGAACAAGACCAAACCTATGAGCCATATATTCCCACAATAGGAAAAAATTTAGGAGAATGTATTGCTTCAAATAAAACACAGATGGGTGGTAATTTTAATGTAAGAGCTGATGGTACAGTTGAGTGTAGTGGTATTCCTACAGATTATTGTTATTCTCCACTTATGACTATACCAGTATCAGCATCAATGGGTGTGGTTACATTTTCTGGGCTTGAAGATACTACTAATTTAGTTTGGGAAGCCCCATTATTATATGATGCTTCTAAAAATAAAATAGCCACATTATCTTCTTTAGGTTCGAAAAAAACTAGTGGAAGCATTGATTTGAGTCAATATCCAGATGTAGCAATTTTATATATATGTGTTAAACGCTAGAATAATAATACGCCAATATCAGGTATTATTAAACCATAGGTAGAACTTGGATCAACTGCAACTGAATTTGAACCATATAATAATAAATGTTATAAGGCTTGGGATCTTCCTAACATGAGCACTAATTATTTTAAAATAAAAGCAACTGAAATGATTAGTGATGGATGGTATAGATATTTTCCAAATCCATTAAAAGGCGCTCCAACTGGAGATTATTGGATTGGGTGCCAATCTGTATTTGGTGGTAATGATTAGTAGGGCGCGAGAGTAACTATTGTAGATAAAGCAAAAAATGGGGAATGCACAATAATTGGAGATGCTTTAACAGGATGGAATTTTGGGGAGACTATTCCAGAAGGTTATATTTTCCCACCCAGAGCAAAATTTACACTTACTCAAGAACAATCAGAAGCAGATTATATAAGATTTGAATGTAATTCTTCTGGTACAACAATTGATACTTTTTTAAACGCACATATTTATATAACCAATAATTATTATGGTAAATATGAACCTTGGTCTAATACATTATATGGCGGAGAATTAGATCTTAATACGGGTATTCTTAAAATTACGCATGATTCTATTTATTTATATGCATCTGGTAAACAATATAATTATTTTTATACTACCACAACTGATATGGGAAAGGGCGCAATTGAATCATTAAATGCAGATATGTATTGTAATAGATTGCCAATAGATTCAAATGTCTCAGATGCATAGACAACTTCTGGTATAACATTCTATGCAAATGGTATTATTCGTTTCTTAGATGCAGATTATTCATCTTTAACTCCAGATGAATATAATGTTCAAGTAAAAGATAATAGACCATTTATAACGTATAAATTAAAAAATCCAGTATATTATCAATTAGATCCTCAAGTGCTTAAAGCGTTTAAAGGAAATAATATACTTACCTCTAATACAGATACTATTAAAGTAAAGTATTGGGTACATTAAATATTCTATTTAGGCGGCATGAAAATGCCGCCTCATTTTTTATTTGACAAATTTTAAAATTTATATTATAATTTTTATAGAAAAGGAAAAGGAGATGAATCTCTATGAAGCGGATTCTTGTAGTAAATGTAGATGTTCAGAATGACTTTGCGCGTGGTGCACTGGGAACTCCCGAAGCAATCGCAGCACTGCCTGTTATCCATACGGTTAACGAATTTGCTGTAAAGCATGGATATGGCCGCGGAGCGACGCAGGATACTCATTACGCATCTTTCTATTTTGATACCCAGGAAGGAAAGAATCTGCCAGTTCTTCATACTGAAGATAGCACTTGGGGCTGGGAAATTTGTAATGAAGCTCAGATTGAAGGCGCGAAATTTGATTTTGTGATTTGCAAAACGGCTTTCGGCACAATTGATGAGTGGGAATATGTACTTGTTGATGAAAATGGTGAATATAAATATGATGAAATTTGGATTATCGGTTTCTGTACCGATATTTGCGTAATGGCAAACTTCCAGATCATCAAAGCGATGTTCCCCGAAATTCCGATTGTGGTAATTAGCGATGCTTGCGCGGGTGTAACGCCCGAATCGCATGAAGCGGCGCTCATGGTAATGAAGAGTTGCCAGGCGAAGGTGGTAACTTGGAACGAACTGAAAGAAAGCGAGGAGAAATAATGCTTCCTATTATTAATAGTCTGCTTGATACCGATCTCTACAAATTCAATATGAACCAGGTTATCTTCCATAAGCATACCAATCTTAACGGCACTTATCTCTTTAAGTGCCGTAATAAGGGTGTTGTTTTTACAAAGGAAATGGTAGAAGAGATTCGCCACCAGGTACATCACCTCTGTACCCTTAGGTTTAAGAAGGAAGAGCTGGATTACCTGCGTTCTATTCGCTTTATTAAGTCTGACTATGTAGAGTTTCTGCGGTTGTGGCATCCGCTTGAAGATTATGTAACCATCTGGCTTGACCATGAGGGGCAGCTTAATATTCGGGTAGAAGGGCCGATCTTCTCTTGTATGCAGTTTGAAATCTATCTCCTTGAGATTGTTAATGAAGTTTACTTCCGGATGCATCCGGAATATCGTTATGAAGAACTGCTTGAGCAGGCAATGCGTCGGCTTGATGCGGAAATTGAAAACTTTAAGAATGGTAAGTACACCTTCCGTTTCGCCGAGTTTGGTTGCCGGCGTCGACTTGGCCGCGAATGGCAGGAATACGTTGTATCCAAAATGAAGCGTGAAGTACCTAATATGGTTGGTACTTCTAACGTGTATCTTGCCATGAAATATGATCTTCTTCCCGTTGGTACCTATGCACATGAATATGTGGAAATGTACCAGGGTATTAATAAGATTCCGGTTGCCTATGGTAACTATTACGCTATGAAGGACTGGTATGAAGAATACCGCGGCGATAATGGTACGGCTTTGTCTGATACCCTTACTACCGATTTGTTCCTTCTGGACTTTGACCGCAGCATGGCTAACAACTTCACGGGCGTGCGCCATGATAGCGGCGACCCCTATGAGTGGGGTGAAAAGATTATTGCTCACTATAAGAAGTTTGGTATTGATCCTAAGACTAAGACCCTGCTCTTTAGTGATAGCTTGAACTTTGAAAAGGCTCAGGCGCTTTATAATCACTTTAAGGATCGTATTAACGTATCTTTCGGTATTGGTACTTATTGTACTAATAATACCGATGCTGAAGCACTTAATATTGTAATTAAGTTGCAGTATGTGAACGGGCGGCCTGTTGCTAAGATTAGTGACGCCCCTGGTAAGACTATGTGCCCGGATGAAGGCTATGCAGAATATCTGCGCGAAGCTATTAAATTTAGATTGGAGCGTGAAGGATAAGATGGAACGTATTGGACTTTTTGGTGGTACCTTTAATCCCATTCATAATGGGCATATTGAGATTGCTAAAAAGGCAAAAACTCTCCTTAATCTGGATCGAGTAATTTTTATTCCGGCGGGCTATCCATACATGAAAGATCAGTCTGAAGTTGCTCCTTATGGGAAAAGATTAGAGATGGTAAAAGAGGCCGTTTCTAATTTAAGTTGGGCAGGCTGGTCAACAGTAGAAGAACCAGTCGCAAAAGATGATCCTACTTATACCATAAATACAATTCGATATTTTCAGTATATAGAACCTGACGCTAAATACTTCCTTATTCTTGGAGAAGATGCATATACTCAACTTGGATCCTGGAACAGCTACGAGGAAATTCTTGAATCGGTAAATATCATTGTTGCTAGTCGCGGTTCTGATGTAGTAAAAGAAATATATGGGCATCCTACATCCTTCTATTGGTTCTTTAATAAAAATAATATTTCAAGTACAGAAGTACGGAAAAATATTCGGAACAATGAAGAGTTTGAACATCTTGTTCCAAAGGGTGTAGCTAAATATATTATGACACATAAGCTATATGGTTGTAATGATTTCGATGCAATTAAAGCAAAAACTGACGTAATTAATTGGATTCGTGATAAAATGAATGGCTTTAGCATGAATAGCAAAGCTGTCATTGGAATTAGCGGCGGCAAGGATAGTAGCGTTGTCGCGGCGCTATGTGTTGAAGCACTTGGAAAAGATCGCGTATATGGTGTAACTATGCCTGATGGAGATCAGGCAGATATTGATGATAGTTTGCGTCTTATTGAGCATCTTGGTATCCATCATGTTCCTTTTAATATTAAGGCTATTACTAATGCTTGTAGGATGGAATGTATCTTTGGCATGGGTAATGAACTTACAAAAGATGCTCTTATCAATATGCCCGCACGAATCCGTATGACAATGCTCTATATGGTTGCGCAGACGCTTGGTAATGCTTTTGTTATCAACACTTGTAATTTGAGTGAAGATTGGATTGGGTATAGCACTTGGCACGGAGATAGCGCTGGTGATTTTAGTCCTTTGGCTAATTTTACCTCTGAGGAAGTTGTGGCGCTCGGTGACAAGTGCGCCCTTCCATACGATCTTACTCATAAGACACCAAGTGATGGACTTTGCGGTCAGACGGATGAAGATAAGCTTGGCTTTACATATGCTGTATTGAATAAATATATTCGTACTGGCGTTATTGAAGATGAAGAAGTCAAAACTAAGATTGATGCGATGCATAAGAAGAATAAATTTAAACTAGAACCGCTTGACCATTTTAAATATGGAGTAGTAAATGTGGAAGAAAATTAAGAAATGGTTAATTAAAAAGTTAGGCGGATACGAATCACCAAGATATTTCGACTATAGTATTAAGCGTACTACATATCCCGTAGTTCCTATCGCAGTAGAATATGCTGTAGATACGGCACTATGTGACGATGAGGATATTGAATATATTAAGCAGCATGAACTTGCGCCCTTACTTGCTGAAAAAATGATAGAAAATAACCTTGTAAATATTACAATAGACCATATTGGTTCTTATAATGGATGGCAAGCTATTGTTCGCGCGAGTTGTGAAATAGTAGATCAAAGAGGAAAATAAGAATGATTAGGCATTTTGTAAAAATTTCTGAACCTCTTGAAGTAGTTCAATGGGCTAATAATAATGAAGATGAAATTGAGCAGTTCCTTGGGCAGGAACGTGTCTCATTTGTTCCAAGTATTTATAATAGTTCAGTTGAAGTTTATATTACTAATTCCTATGGTAAAGAAATGGCAGAAGTTGGAGATTATATTGTAAAGTATAATAATGGAGACGTCTTTATCTGGGGACGTAGATCATTTGAAAAGTACTTTAGAGAGGTAGAATAATGTGTTTATTTAGGCGGCGGTGCAAGCATCGTTGGATAGTTGAATATAGAGGAAAAATGCAAGTATTGCGCCGTTGCCAGTACTGCGGTAAATACCAATGGTTTAATATTTGACTTTATATTAAATTTATAGTATAATTAATATAAAGGAGAGATGTTATGGAAAATTTAACGTTAGAAGAAGCCAAGGCAATTATTGAAAATTTAAAACAAGAGAATTTATTGCTTAACCAATTACTAATTGTAAATATAAGATATGCCTATGAAGATGGTTATAACGAGGGATATATAAAAGGGCGTCATGATGGCTATGAAAAAGGCTATGATGATGGCTATGATGAAGGCTGTGTGTACGGGTGGTAATATGGAAATTATAGATAGAATAGTAGATATAGTAATATGTCTTATAACAATTACTGTAATTGTATTAAAAATCTGCGGCATTATTACTATCTCGTGGCTATGGTTACTTGCGCCACTATGGATTCCTTTTGGAATTGGGCTTGTAATGGCAGTTATATTTATAGTCTTATATTTTATTGAAAGTTATATAAAAGGAGAATGAGTATGAACGGTATTAAAATGAGTGATTGTGATTTTTATGTGAACGAAGAGAAGCGAACAGTTGTTTGCGTTTATCCTAAAGCAGATCCGATTTTTAATCGGAGAAATGCATCAGATATGGCAGTCGGTTTTATCATTGATAATTTCGATTTTCCGGACATTGACCTCGGAGATTTGATTTATAAAATGAGGCCAGATATGCTGATGCCCCGGTATTTTACTGGCAAGGCTGTCTGCGCGCCAGAAGATGAATGGGACGAGGAACTTGGTAAGAAGATTGCTTTTGCGCGTGCAAAAGAAAAGTGCTATGATAGCTTCTTCAAACGGGCAAATCTGTTTGTCCATACAGTAACGAAGCGCCTAGGTGATGCAATTGACATCTTTAACAATTTTGGTGATAAGATTTCTGCTAGCCGGGAAGCACTTGAAGATTCAATTAGTAAGGCTCTCGCACCTAAAGAGGAATAAAAAAAATAAGGGATGCTTAAAGCATCCCTTTTACTTTTTCTAAAGCGGCTGAAACTACTTTTTTGGCCGCTATTACTATATCTGTATAATCTTCCTATTTGATTTCAATTTGCTTTAATGTGGTATATGGATAGTAGAAACTAAGTATTTCCCGATACTTAATCCCTCTGCCGGCCGCAGTATTTGCGCCGACCTGAGATAATCCCACACCATGTCCCTTCTTTTCTTGGAGCGTCCATTCATCTTTTCGTGCAATTAAATATGCGCGTTTACCGCCCCAAACTTCTTCGCTTGAATAAGTGCGGCCTCCATTAGAGTGACAATAATAGGTTGAGGCATAGCGCCCGCCATATGTTAATACCATTCCTTCTGTTGCTTTTGCGGCGGCCTAAGCCTTCTTATAAGTAATACGTGGTGCACGAAAAGCCTGTGCTTTCGCTGCGGAATCACTAATCGCTTTTCCGTCAAGAACTCCTTGTGCACAAGCATATGTTCTTGCTGCGATAGCCTATGCTTTTAGGGCTTCTTCATTAGCATTGCCCATTTCTGAAGCAACTACAATGCCAACATATTCTTCAAAATCTATTTCCTTAATAGTATTTTTATCACAATTAAAATACTTCATGTTTTCATTAGTTGTAATTTGTACCTTAATTTTCATACTTACCACCTCAAAATTTAAGTATTTGACTTATATAAAATTTTATGTTATAATTTTTATAGAAATGGAGGTAATGGATAGTGAATAAGCGTTATTTTAGATTTTCGCGTGAAGCTTCTCTGCGAGCGACCTATACGGGATCTCATAACTTTGCCCCGGCAATCGGAGCTGTTGCTATCTATAAAGGCTCTATCGTAGCTACCGCCTTTAATTCTAATAAAACTTCGCCGCTTCAGGCAAAATATAATGTATATCGTTTTCGTGAATCAGATACTCTGGATAAAGTTCATGCCGAAATGGCGCTTGTACAGAAGTTGAGATGGAAGTTTGGAGATAGTATTGCTTGGGATAAAGTACATATTTATTTGTATAGAGAATACAAAGATGGAAGACTCGCTCCTTCGCGACCGTGCCCGTCCTGTATGGCAATGCTAAAAGAAATTGGAGTAAAGAAAATTTTCTATACTACCGAAGATGGATATGTTGAAGAAAAGTTCAAATAATTGCGATCGTAAGATCGCAATTTTTTTTATATCTAAAAAACTAAAACTATTATTAATTATCCCCTCTTATACTAAAATGTTAGAAAGAAGTTT